>Ga0207747_1000215_pt1 | contig 72762 bp, 59 predicted proteins | sample HigsolmetaGSP11D_FD_184839 | JGI IMG/M metagenome (GOLD analysis project Ga0207747, IMG submission 184839) | High solid enriched microbial communities from the Joint BioEnergy Institute, USA - SP1-1-D (SPAdes) | ecosystem: Engineered > Bioreactor > SSF (Solid state fermentation) > Aerobic >...
TTCGAGCCCGACTTCAGCGCGGCGCCTCTCGCACCGCAGCAGGGACGCGCATTCTACACCGCACCGCCCCGTTGTCAATACCCTCTTTCGAGAGCCCCGCCAGCCACTTCGCGGCAGCCTCGGATCGAGCGGCAGGCCTATTTTCCGCCCCCTCTCGACCCGCTCCCGTACCGACTTTCGGGCTCTGCCGGAAGCCGCTTGCGGGAGGCGTCATCAACGAGGCGCGAACTTTGCCACAACGGCGCGGGCGATGCTAGCCCCCCGATGAAAAATTTTTTTCGTCGGCCGCCACCGACCGGGCGGCGGACGATGATTGCAGATCGTACCGCCCGGACCAATCATTAGGGTCTACTACATACCAACTGAACAACGGCATGCCCGAACTCGTACAGCGATTGCTCAAGCGCGCCAACCAGATCATTCTCGGCAAGGAGCGCGCGATCCACCTGGCGGTGACCTGCGTTCTCGCGCGGGGCCACTTGCTGATCGAAGACCTGCCCGGCGTCGGCAAGACCACGCTGGCTCATACGCTGGCCAAGCTGTTCGGGCTGCAGTTCCAGCGCATCCAGTTCACCAGCGACCTGCTGCCCGCCGACATCCTCGGCGCGTCGATCTACGACCGCGACAGCGGGCATTTCCGCTTCCATCCGGGCCCGATCTTTTCGCAGGTGGTGCTGGCCGACGAGATCAACCGCGCCACGCCGAAAACCCAGAGCGCGCTGCTGGAGGCGATGGAGGAAGGCCAGGTGACCAGCGATGGCGTCACCCGACCGTTGTCCTCGCCTTTTTTCGTCATCGCCACGCAGAACCCCGACACCCAGATCGGCACCTTTCCTCTGCCGGAGTCGCAGCTGGATCGTTTCCTGATGTGCCTGGCGCTGGGCTACCCGGACCGCGACGCCGAGCGGGCGCTGCTGCGCGGTAAGGACCGGCGCGCGCTGCTCACCGAGATCGAGCCGGTGCTCGGCCCGGACGAGCTGCTGGCGCTGCAGGCGCGGGTAGCGGACGTACGCGTGGCCGACGCCCTGCTCGACTATCTGCAGGCCCTGCTCGATCACACCCGCAATTGCGGACGCTACCGCCACGGTCTGTCGCCGCGCGCGGGCCTGGGCCTGCTGCGCGCGGCGCAGGCCTGGGCGCTGGTGGATGGCCGTGAGGCGGTGCTGCCCGAGGATCTGCAGGCGGTGTTCCCAGCCGTCGCCCAGCACCGGCTGATCGCCGTCGGCGAGCACGGCGGGCGCAGCCACGCGCGCGATGTGGCGGAAATCCTCGAAGAGGTCGCGATACCCTGATGCGGCCGACGGCGGCTTGGCGCCAGTGGTCACGGCGCTGGCTATTCAAGGGGCTGGATGACCGCGCGGGCGTGGTGGAACTGCGCTATCGGCGGATCTACATCCTGCCGACCCGAGCCGGCCTGCTGTTCGCGCTGCTGCTGACGGTGATGTGGCTCGGCGCCGTCAACTACGGCAACAGCCTGCTCTTCTTGCTGGTGTTCCTGCTGGCCGGCCTGGCGCTGGTGGCGATCCTGCACACCTTCCTGAACTTGCTGGGACTGCGTCTGACGCCGCTGCCGCCGGCGCCGGTGTTCGCCGGCGAGACCGCGGTCTTCCCCTTGCTGGTCGAGAACCCGTCGAGACGGGCGCGGCTGGCGGTCGGCATTGCCCATGACGGCGAACAGCAGGATGCGGTGGACCTGGCGAGCGCCGCCACGGGCCGGCTCGCCTTCCGCCTGCCGACCTCGCGGCGCGGCTGGCGCGAATCCGAGCGGGTCGCCATCCAGACCAACTTTCCCACCGGGCTGTTTCGGGCCTGGACCTGGCTCGATCTGCGGCAAAAATGCCTGGTCTATCCGCACCCGGAGCAAGGCCCGGTGCCGCTGCCCGCTAGCGGCGGTGAGGGCTCTGCGGGCGCGCGTCAGGGCGACGGCGACGAGGACTTCCAGGAACTGCGCCGCTACCGGCCGGGCGATTCCCTGCGTCATGTGGCTTGGCGCGTGGTGGCGCGCGGCGGCGAGCCGCAGACCAAGCGGTTCGCCGGCGGCGGCGCCCAGGCGCGGCTGTGGCTGGACTGGCACGCGCTGCCGCATCTCGAGCCCGAGGCTCGCCTGTCGCGCCTGTGCCGCTGGGTGCTCGACGCCGAGGCGAGCGGCTTGCGCTACGGCTTGCGACTGCCGGGCGTCGAGATCGCACCCGACCACGGCGCCCATCACCGGCATCACTGTCTGAAAGCTCTGGCACTGTTCCCGACATGAGCGCCCGCCCCCGCCAGGATCCGCTGCTGCCACTGGGCACGCTCGCCACCCTGCTGCTGGGCATGGGGCTGGTGGCCGTTCCCCACCTGCTGCGCATGCCGCTCTGGATCACCGGTCTGGTCGTGTTCTGCGGCGCCTGGCGCCTGTTCGCCGCGCTCCGCGGCGAGGCGCTGCCGCGGGCGTGGCTACGCGCCTTGCTCACGGTCGCCACCGCGGCCGGCATCTTCGCCAGCTTCGGAACGCTGCTCGGCCGCGATGCCGGCACCGCGCTGCTGCTGGCGATGACCGCGCTCAAGCTGCTGGAAATGCGCCGCAAGCGCGACACCTACATCGTGCTCTATCTCGGCTATCTGCTGATCGGCACGCAGTTCCTGTTCGATCAATCGCTGGCGATGGCCGGCTACCTGCTGCTGGCGGTCTGGATCATGACCGTACTGCTACTGTGCGCGCAGCGGGCGCCGGCCCGCCCCGAACCCTGGCGGTACGCCGGGCGCGCGGGAGTCATGCTGCTGCAGGCGATCCCGTTCATGCTGGTGCTGTTCCTGCTGTTCCCGCGCCTGTCCGGGCCGCTGTGGCGCTTGCCGGCCGATGCCTATGGCGGCGTCACCGGCCTGAGCGAGACCATGGAACCCGGCAGCATCAGTCAGCTCAGCCGCTCCGACGAGGTCGCCTTCCGGGTGGATTTCGCCGGCGAGGCGCCGCCGCCCGAGCAGCGCTATTGGCGCGGCCCGGTGCTGGAAGCCTATGACGGGCGCGTCTGGGCGCGCTGGGAACGTCCCTCCCGGCTGCCGCCGGCGGCGGCGCTGCTGCACGAGCCGGCGGTGGCTTATAGCGTCATTCTGCAGCCGCATCACCAGCACTGGCTGTTCGCCCTCGATCTGCCCGCGGCGGCGCCGGCCGGCAGCTTCCTGACCACGGCGGCGGAGTTGCGGTCGCACCGCCCCATCCACGATCCGTACCGCTACGAGTTGCGCTCCCACCCGAATTTCCAGCTCGACCGGGCGTTATCGCCGGCGCACCTCAGCCAGAATCTCAGTCTGCCGCCGGATGCGCACCCCCGGGCGCGAGCCCTGGCCGCACAGTGGCGGCGGCAGACCGGCTCCGATCGGGAGCTGCTGGAGCGGGCAGTCGCTTACTTCAGGTCGCAGCCGTTCGTCTACACGCTGACGCCCCCTGCCCTGCTCAGCGATCCGGTCGATGAGTTCCTGTTCGAGACCCGGCGCGGCTTCTGCGAACACTATGCCAGCGCGTTCGCGGTGCTGATGCGCGCCGCCGGCGTGCCGGCGCGGGTGGTCACCGGCTATCAGGGCGGGCAGATCAATCCGCTGGGCGGTTACATGATCGTACGTCAGGCCGACGCCCACGCCTGGACCGAGGTATGGCTGCAAGACCGGGGCTGGGTGCGGATCGACGCCACTGCGCTGGTTTCGCCGGCGCGCGTGGAACAGGGTGTGGGATCGGCCATTCCCGCGGGCGAGCCCCTGCCGCTGATGGCGCGCCCGGAAGCCAACTGGCTCAAGCGGCTGCGGCTGGGATTGGACGCCGTCAACACCGGCTGGAACCGCTGGGTCCTGGGCTATGGCCCGGCGCTGCAGCAGCGTCTGCTGGGCAGCGTCGGCCTGAGCGACTGGCAGCGCATCGCGGCCGCCCTGGCCGCAGGCATCGGCGCCTTGCTGGCGCTGCTGGCGGCGATCATGCTGATAGGCCAACGCCGTCCCGGCACCCCGCCGCCGGCGGCGCTCTACCAGCGGTTCTGCCGCAAGCTGGCCAGGCGGGGGCTAGCTCGCCGCCCGGGCGAGGGGCCGGTCGATTTCGCCGCGCGGGTTCGGGCCGAGCGCCCGGATCTCGCGGCCCAGGTCGACGACATCACCCGACTGTACGTCGCCCTGCGTTACGAGCAGCAATCCTCGACCGACGGGATACAGCAGCTGCGACGCTTGGTCGGCCGATTCAAACCGTAGCGCGACCAGGCTTTGCCGTTGAAACCGGAGCACTAGCCCTCAAGGAGCAGTCCATGCGCACCGTGCAGATCATCGCCCATCGCGGCTACCGCGAGCGCTATCCGGAGAACAGCCTCGCCGGGTTGGAAGCCGCCATCGCCGCCGGTGCCGACGCGGTCGAGCTCGATGTCCAATTCTGCCGCGACGGCACGCCGGTAGTGCTGCACGACATCGACCTGCGGCGCTTGACCGGCCAACCGGGCCAGTTGCTGGAACTGGACCTGGAGCAGCTGCGGGCCTACAGCGCGCACGAGCCCGAGCGCTTCGGCGAGCGCTTCCGGCCCACGCCCATCGCCACCCTGGAGCAGGTGGTCGAGCGGCTGGCACGGCATGCCGATGTCACCCTGTTCGTCGAGATCAAGCGCGACAGCCTGCCCATGCACGCCATCCCGGCCGGCGTCGACCGCGTGCTCAAGGCCTGCCGCCCGCTGGGCGACCGGCTGGTGCTGATCAGCTTCGACGACGGCGTGCTGCAGCAGGCGCGCTCGCTCGACGACGTCGCCGTCGGCTGGGTGCTATCCGACTGGAACGAGACCCAGCGCGAGCGGGCCGAGACGGTGAAGCCGGACTACCTGTTCGTGAGCGACGAGCAACTGCCGCCGGCGCCGACGAAACCGTGGCCCGGCCCGTGGCGCTGGGCGGTGTACGAGGTCAACGAGCCGGCCGCCGCTCGGGCTCTGATCGAGCGCGGTTTCGATGCGGTGGAAACCGCGGCGGTGGAAACGCTGGCACGAGCGCTGAAATCTTGAACGTGGGCTGACGGATCGGCCAGCGGGCGGCGCGATCCGTCGCAGCGGACCTTCAAGCGGCGCTTGCCTTGGAGACGTTGCGCGAATGCAGGCGGTCCTGACGCTCGGCCACCTCCCGGACGCCGGGCCGGGCCGCCAGCTGCGCCAGCGTGATGCTGTTGAGGAAGTTGTAGATCTGGTTGCTGAGGTCGCACCACAGCTCGTGGGTCAGGCAGCGGGCGCCGTTCTGGCAGTTGCCCTTGCCCTTGCAGCGGGTGGCGTCGACGTTCTCGTCGACCGCGGTGACGATGTCGGCGACCGTGATCTTTTCCGGCGGCTGCGCCAGCCGGTAGCCGCCGCCCGGCCCCCTGACGCCAGTGACCAAGTCATGCTTGCGCAGCTTGGCGAACAGCTGTTCGAGGTACGAGAGCGAGATACCCTGGCACTTCGAAATGTCGGCTAGCGTCACCGGTCCGAATTGCTCGTGCAGGGCGAGATCCATCATGGCGGTGACCGCGTAGCGGCCTTTGGTAGAGAGTTTCATACGAAGCGACCGGGCTTATTCCCCACCGCAATACTAGGGATTACCTATAGCCGGGCGCTCGAATCAGGTCAAGCGGAGATCGGTCGTGTCACCCGAAAGCTATGTCCCTCGCCCAGGCAGTAGCGCAGCCAGCGATTGAGGAAGCGGTTCACTTCCCAGCGCCACTCCAGGCTGCGCGGATCCGGCACCAGGCCGCCCTTCCACAGTCGAAAACGCGCCAGCTCGGCGCTGGGCAGCACCTCGGCGGTGCGCGCGTCGTGGTAGACCCGCACCACCATGTCCGGACAGAGCTGCGCTTCGTCGTCGCCGTCGAAACGATGGGTCAGCCGCAGCGTGCTGGTATAGGGGCAGCGCTCGAGAATGTAGAGATGGAGATCGGCGGTTCCCGCCACGCGCGACACCGCGGCCCCCGGCAGGTGGTCCAGCTCCGGTACCAGCCGCCGGATGTAGATGTAGTTGTTCTCGTACAGCTCCATGAGGCTCGCAAAACTGCGGGCCGGAGCGTCGAGCGCGGTGTCGCGGGTTAGGAAAATCATGTCCGGACTATACCACAGCATCCTGGCGCGACCGTTGCCGATGTCTCACGGCTGCAAGTCGTCCTCGCCTATGGAAAACCAACAACAACTTTAATAAAGTCGCCGCTTCAATTTACGTTCGTGGAGGATCGTGGTGGCGATCTCCTCGATCGACATGGTCGTCGTGTTGACGAACGGAATGCCCTCACGGCGGAAAATCGCTTCCGCGCGGGCAACTTCATACTGGCATTGACTGGCCGAGGCGTAGCGGCTGTTGGGACGGCGCTCGAAGCGAACCTGCTGCAAGCGCTCCGGCTGGATGGTCAGCCCGTACAGCTTGGCCCGGTACGGCTCCAGAAGCTTCGGGAGCCCTCCGTCCTCGAGATCTTCTTCGGTCAGAGGATAGTTGGCGGCGTAGATGCCGTACTGCAAGGCCATATAGATACAGGTGGGCGTCTTGCCGCTGCGCGAGACGCCCACCAGGATCACATCCGCCTGCTTGTAGTGATGGGTGGTGACGCCATCGTCGTGGTTCAAAGCGTAATTCATGGCGTCGATGCGGATATCGTACGTGGTATTATCGCGCAGCCCGTGCGAGCGACCGACCATATGGCTGGACGGCATCTTGAGCTCTTGTTCGAGAGGCGAGATGAAAGTCTCGAAAAAATCGAACATGACGGCATTCGCCGACCTGAGGATGCTGCGTACCTCGGTGTCGATCACCGTGCTGAATATGATCGAGCGCTCGCCGTTGGCCTGGTTGGCTTCCTCGATCTGGCGAAGCGCCAGGCGGGCGCGCTCGGGGGTGTCGACGAAGGGCAGCGTGATCTGCTCCATGTCGACGTCGAACTGGGTGAGCAGGCTGTGACCGAGGGTCTCGGCGGTGATGCCGGTACGGTCGGAAACGAAGAAGACGGTGCGCTTTCTGGACATCGGCGGGCCATGCAGAGTGGATTGGCGCCGGTGGCGGCGATGCGTAGGCATGCGGCCGCGGCGTATGATCCGTCGGATGCTAACGGAATTTTGGGGGTAGGAGAACACGGCTTCGCCGTGCCGGGTTCTCCTTACTTGTTTTGCCCGCTCGTGCTGAAAGCGCGGGGGGCGGTGGCTGCTCTCGCGCACTAAGGGAGAGACGACGTTGCAAGACTATGTGATTTGGTTTGACGCCCTGGGTATGCACGATGTAGACCGGGTTGGCGGCAAGAACGCCTCCCTGGGCGAGATGATCAGCAACCTGGCCAGTGCCGGCGTGCAGGTTCCGGGCGGATTCGCCACCACGGCCGCCGCCTTCTGGGATTTCCTCGATCAGAGCGGCTTGCGAGAGAAGATCAACGCCGAGCTGAAGAGCCTGGACGTCGAGGACGTCGACGCCCTGGCCGCTTGCGGCGCCAAGATCCGCAAGATGATCGTCGAGACGCCGTTCCAGCCGCGTCTGCGCGACGAGATCGTCAAGGCCTACGAGAAGCTCGAGGCCAGCAGTCAGGGCGAGGGCTCCTACGCGGTGCGCTCCTCCGCCACCGCCGAAGACCTGCCCGACGCCTCCTTCGCCGGTCAGCAGGAAACCTTCCTCAACGTCAAGGGCCTGGACAACGTGCTGGAGGCCATCCACCACGTGTTCGCCTCGCTCTACAACGACCGCGCCATCGCCTACCGCGTGCACCACGGCTTCGAGCACAGCCAGGTGGCGCTGTCGGCCGGCGTGCAGCGTATGGTGCGCTCCGACATCGGCGCCTCCGGCGTGATGTTCACCATGGACACCGAGTCCGGCTTCCGCGACGTGGTGTTCATCACCGCCTCCTACGGCCTCGGTGAAACCGTGGTGCAGGGCGCGGTCAACCCCGACGAGTTCTACGTCCACAAGCCCACGCTGGAAGCGGGCCGCCCGGCCATCGTCCGCCGCAACCTTGGCGCCAAGGCGATCAAGATGGTCTACAGCGGCGAGGCCGGCGCCGGCCGCTCGGTCAAGACCGTCGACGTCGACGAAGCCGACCGCATGCGCTTCGCCCTCACCGACGAGGAAGTGCTGCAGCTGGCCCGTCAGGCGCTGATCATCGAGAAGCACTACGGCCGCCCGATGGACATCGAGTGGGGCAAGGACGGCCAGGACGGCAAGCTCTACATCCTGCAGGCCCGCCCCGAGACCGTGAAGAGCCGTGACGCCGGCCAGGTTCTCGAGCGCTTCCAGCTCAAGGAGCGCGGCAAGGTGCTCGCCACCGGCCGCTCCATCGGCCAGAAGATCGGCGCCGGCAAGGCGCGAGTGATCTCCGACATCAAGCAGATGAATCTGGTGCAGCCGGGCGACGTGCTGGTCACCGACATGACCGACCCCGACTGGGAGCCGATCATGAAGCGCGCCAGCGCCATCGTCACCAACCGCGGCGGTCGCACCTGCCACGCGGCGATCATCGCCCGCGAGCTGGGCATCCCGGCCGTGGTCGGCGCCGGCGACGCCACCGAGCGCATCAAGGACGGCCAGGAAGTCACCGTCTCCTGCGCCGAGGGCGACACCGGCTACATCTACGACGGCTTGCTGCCGTTCGAGCGCAAGGAGATCTCGCTCGACAACATGCCGCCGCTCGGCTTCAAGATCATGATGAACGTCGGCAACCCCGACCGCGCCTTCGACTTCGCCCATCTGCCGAACGCCGGCGTGGGCCTGGCGCGACTGGAGTTCATCATCAACCGCATGATCGGCGTGCACCCCAAGGCGCTGCTCGAGTTCGACAAGCAGCCCGAGGACCTCAAGCAGGTGATCCGTAAGCAGATCGCCGGCTACAAGGATCCGGTGTCGTTCTACGTCGAGAAGTTGACCGAAGGCATCGCCACCCTGGCCGCGGCGTTCTCGCCGAAGCCGGTGATCGTGCGCATGTCCGACTTCAAGTCCAACGAGTACGCCAACCTGATCGGCGGCCAGCAGTACGAGCCGCACGAGGAGAACCCGATGATCGGGTTCCGCGGCGCCTCGCGCTACGTCTCCGAGGACTTCCGCGAGTGCTTCAAGCTCGAGGTCGAGGCGCTCAAGAAGGTTCGCAACGAGATGGGCCTGACCAACGTCTGGGTCATGATTCCGTTCGTGCGCACCGTCGAGGAAGGCAAGAAGGTCATCGAGCTGCTGGCCGAGAACGGCCTGAAGAAGGGCGAGAACGGCCTTAAGGTCATCATGATGTGCGAGCTGCCGTCCAACGCGGTGCTGGCCGATCAGTTCCTGGAACACTTCGACGGTTTCTCGATCGGCTCCAACGACCTCACCCAGCTCACCCTGGGTCTGGACCGCGACTCGGGCCTCATCGCCCACCTGTTCGACGAACGCAACGACGCGGTCAAGGTGATGCTGGAGATGGCGATCAAGGCCGCCCGCAAGGCCGGCAAGTACGTCGGCATCTGCGGCCAGGGCCCGTCCGACCATCCGGATCTGGCGCGCTGGCTGATGGAACAGGGCATCGAGAGCGTCTCGCTCAACCCGGACACGGTGGTCGAGACCTGGCTGTACCTGGCCGGCGAGCAGCCCTCCAACTAAAGCCCGCCGCGACCGCGGTTGGTTCCGAGAAAGGCGCCCCTGGCGCCTTTCTCTTTTGTGCCTGACGGGCACGGCTGGCGCCGATGCCTCGCGTTGCCGTTACGGCACCGCTACTCTTATGGCCTCCAGCCGCGATCCGCGGCCGGCGCCACTGATCTCGAATGGTAACGAGGGAACGACATGGCCGAACTCAATCTACCGTTGCTGCTGGAACCGCAGGAGCTGCAGGCACATCTCGGCGACCCGCGACTGTTGATCGTCGATCTCAGCGAGCCGCCGAACTACGGCGCGCGCCATGTGCCGGGCGCGGTCAACCTGCCCTACCAGGCCATCATCCGCGCCGAGCCGCCGGTCATGGGCCTGCTGCCTACCGAGGAGCGGCTCAGCCAAGTGCTGAGCGCGATAGGGCTGAGCGACGAACGCCACGTCGTGGCCTACGACAGCGAGGGCAACGGCCGCGCGTCGCGACTGCTCTGGACCCTGGACGTGCTGGGGCACCCGCATTTCTCGCTGCTCAACGGCGGCCTGGCCGCCTGGATGAATGCCGGCCTACCGGTGGAGTCCGGCAACGTGGCGCCGCAGCGCTCACAGTATCAGGCGCGAATCCGGCGGCCGGAGGCGCTGGCGGATCTGGACTACGTGCGCGAACGGCTGGGTCGGCCGGATGTGGTCATCCTCGATGCCCGCACCGCCGGCGAGTACAACGGCAGCGATCGGCGCGCCACGCGGGCCGGCCACATTCCCGGCGCGGTCAACCTGGACTGGATGCACACCATGGATCCCGCCCGGGATCGCCGCTTCCTGCCCGACGAGCAGCTCAAGGCGATGCTTACCGAGCTGGGCGTGACGCCGGACAAGGAAATCATCACCCACTGCCAGACGCATCACCGCTCAGCTCATACCTACGTGATGCTCAAGCACCTAGGCTTCGACAAGGTCCGCGGCTACGCCGGGTCGTGGTCGGAATGGGGTAACCGGCAGGACACGCCGGTCGAGACTTGAGAAATGTCGCGCGACCGTCCGCCCTCCCGCGCCGGCAGCGAGGGCGGACGCGACTCAATCGTCAATGTGGCGCATTATGAACGGCGTCACCACCACCGACAGCAACACCGCGGCGGCGTAATCGCGCTCGACGCCGAGGTTGGCGGCGACATCGCTGGGCAGGTTGGCGAACACGCCGAGCAGCACCACCGCCGCCATGTACACCGGTCGCCATTGGAAGGTGAGCAAGGCCAGCAAGGCCGAGGAAAACAGCGCCAGGTACGGCGTCATCTGAATGCCGAGGTATTCGAGGATGTTGTCCTCGCTGGACACCATCACCACGAAAACCGGCAAGAACACTGCCAAAAAGCGCAGCGCGATTCCCATGAATCCCCCCGCACACATCCTGGTGTTAAGCGCCTATTCAATAGCTTAGATGTGCCGCGGCGGCAAGCGGGCACCATCGGGCCGGCCTGATGGCGCGCCCGCGGCTCGAGCGCGCCCTAGCCCCTGGAAAATAGGCTCCAACCACCCGGCGTTTTAGCAGGCTTTGCTCACCGGAACGTGGACGCCGGTCACATTCAGCCGACATCCGGCAACGCGCACTTGAGGAAATGCTCGCGGTAGAAGCGCAGCTCGGCGATGGACTCGCGGATGTCGTCCAGCGCCAGATGGGTGCCCTGCTTGCTGAAGCCGCCCAGGATATCGGGCGCCCAGCGCTTGACCAGCTCCTTGAGGGTGCTGACGTCGATGTGCCGATAGTGGAAATACTGCTCCAGGTTCGGCATGCAGCGATGCAGGAAGCGCCGGTCCTGGCAGATGCTGTTGCCGCACATGGGCGATGCCTTGGCCGGCACCCACTGTTGCAGGAACGCCAGGGTCTGCCGCTCGGCCTCCGCCTCGTCGATGGTGCTGCGGCGCACCCGGTCGATGAGGCCGGACTTGCTGTGCTGCGTCTTGTTCCAGCTGTCCATGGCGTTCAGCACCTCGTCCGGCTGGTGAATGGCGAGCACCGGCCCCTCGGCGAGGATGTTCAGCTGACTGTCGGTGACGACCGTGGCAATCTCGATGATTCGGTCATTGTCGGTATCCAGCCCCGTCATCTCCAGGTCGATCCAGATCAAGTTGTCGGGAGACTGCTGCACCATCGATTCTCGCCTTTAGCTAAGATAGCGGTCGTTCATCAAGAGAAGTCGCAGTTTAGCGGGACATTCCCCCGCTGTCTCGCGGCGAGCCTCATCCACGGCGAACATATGGTCGAAACAATCAGCGGGCGAGTGGTCATCGCCTACAGTCAGGACAGCCTGGTCGAGTCCGCGGACGGCACGCTCTATCGCTGCCAGAGCCGCCGCAGCGTCGGCAAGCCGGTCTGCGGCGATTACGTGCGCTTCACCGCCAGCGGAGCCGACAGCGGCGTGTTGACGCAGATCGAGCCGCGCCGCAACGTCATCGCCCGCCCGAATTTCCGCAACGAGCTGCGGCCCATCGCCGCCAACGTCGATCTGATGGTGGTGGTGGTGGCGCCCCGCCCCGCCTTCGAGCGGATACTGATCGACCGCTATCTGGTGCTGGCCGAGCAGTTGGACGTCACCGCACTGGTGTGGGTGAACAAGCTCGATATGCTCGCGCCGGCGCAGCAGCGCGAGCTGCTCGATTCGCTCGCCGTCTACCGGAAGCTCGGCTACCACGTGCTCGGCGGCAGCACCGTCAGCGGCGAAGGTATCGCCGAGTTGCAAAACGCGCTCGCCGGCCGGACCGCGATCCTGGTGGGACAATCTGGCGTGGGCAAGTCCTCGCTGGTGAAGCGCCTGATTCCCGATATCGACCTGCGCATCGGCGCCCTCTCCGACGCCAGCGGCCTGGGCCGGCACACCACCACCGAGACCACTCTGTATCACCTGCCCGCAGGCGGCAGCCTGATCGACTCGCCGGGCATCCGCACCCTGCGGCTCAGCCACCTCGATCCGCAGGCGCTGCAAGCGGGTTTCCGCGAGATCCGCGAGCTAGCCGCCCGCTGTCGCTTCCCGGACTGCCGTCACCGGGGCGAACCGGACTGCGCGGTCGCCGGTGGCGGCGTCGATCCCGAGCGCCTGCGCAACTTTCACCTGCTGCTCGACACCGAGGCAGGCAAGGCCTGAAGCCGCTAGCCGGGTGGCCAGCCCAACGCCCGCCCACCCAGCACGTGCACGTGGAGATGCGGCACCAGTTGGCCGCCGTCGCGGCCGCAGTTGATCACCGTGCGATAGCCGGCGTCGGCGACGCCTTCCAGCTCGGCCACCCGCTTGGCCATCAGCAGCATCTGGCCGACCAGCTCGGCGTGCTCCGCTTCCAGGGCGTTGAGGCCGGCGATGTGCCGCTTGGGAATCACCAGCACGTGCACCGGCGCCATGGGATTGATGTCGCGGAAAGCCAGTACCTGGTCGCTTTCCACCACCACCTCGGGCTTGATCTCCCCGGCGACCATCCTGCAGAAAACGCAATCCTGCATGCCCTTCCCTCCATGCTCGGAGCCTCGACGCCCCGCCACCGGGGCGGAAGCGCTCAATAGCTGAGGCGCCCGGCGAAAGCGCGCGACAGCGTGCCCCGATCGACGTATTCCAGCTCGCCGCCCAGCGGCACGCCGTGGGCGATGCGGGTGGCGCGCACGTCATGGCCGCGCGCCATCTCGGCGATGTATTGCGCCGTGGCCTCGCCCTCGACGGTGGGATTGGTGGCCAGGATGACCTCCCGCACCTCGCCCGCCGCCAGGCGCGCCTCCAGACGGTCCAGCCCCAACTCGGACGGGCCGATGCCGTCCAGGGGCGACAGATGTCCGCCGAGCACGAAATACAGGCCGTTGAAGTCGGTGGCCTGCTCCAGCGCGTAGACATCGGCCGGCGACTCCACCACGCACAGCAGCGAGCGGTCGCGCTTGGGATTGGCGCAGATGGGGCAGACTTCGTCCTCGCTAAGCAGCCGGCACTCGGCGCACTCGCCCACCGACTCCACCGCGCCGATCAGCGCCTCCGCCAGCCGCCGGGCGCCGGGGCGGTCGCGCTGCAGCAGGTGCAGGGCCATGCGCTGCGCCGACTTCGGCCCGACGCCGGGCAGGCAGCGCAGCGCCTCGATCAAGGCCTGCAGACGCGGCGTGAAGGCCATCGGCACCAGCCTTTAGAACGGCATCTTCAGGCCGGGCGGCAGCGGCAGGCCGGCGGTCATCGCCGCCATCCGCTCCTGGGTCTCGCGCTCGAGCTTGCGCACCGCGTCGTTGACCGCGGCCGCCACCAGATCCTCGACCATCTCCTTGTCGTCCTTGAACAGCTCGGGGTCGATGGTCACCCGGCGCAGCTCGTGCCGCCCGGTCATGATCACGGACACCATGCCGCCGCCGGCCTCACCCGTGACCTCCATGTTGGCGATCTCTTCCTGCATCCGCTGCATGTTCTGCTGCAGCTTCTGCGCCTGCTTCATCAGGTTGCCGATGCCACCCTTCATGAGCTTTCCTCGTTCGCTGGCCCGTCCGGGCTCTCTATCTCTAAATGGGTTCTATGGAACCGGGTATGACCTCCGCCCCAAAGGCCTCGCGCATGGCTGCGACATTGGGGTCGGACTCTATGCTTTCCACGGCCTGGCGCTGGCGCTCGGCGCGGGCCTGCTCGGCCAGCTCGGCCGGCGTGAGTCCCTGCTGCGCGCTGATCTCCACCACCAGTTTGAGCGGCCTGCCGAAATGCTTGCCCAGCGCCGCTTCGATGCGCTGTTCGAGATTCTCGCTGCGCAGATGGGCGTAGGACGGATCCAACCGCAGCGTCACCCGGCTGTCATCCATCCCACCCCATTCGCAATGCATGGCCAAGCCCTGCGCCAAGCCCCGCAGGCCGAGTTGGGGCAGCAGCGCGGCCCAATCGACCTCGCCGCCGGCCGCTTGGGCGGACGGCGTAGCCGCGGGCGCCGGCACCGGGGCGGGAACCGGCTCGTGAGCCGCCGGCGCGACCGCGACGGGCGCTTCGCTGCGCGCCGCGGTCGCGGGCATCGCCGCTGGCGCGGAACGAGCGGCACCGGTGGTCTTGGGCAGCGTGGCGGCGCGCGGCGCGCCGCCGTCGCTGTCGGCCGGACGGAACGCCAGCATGCGCAGCAGGGTCATCTCGAAACCGCTGCGCGGATCCGGCGCCAGCGGCAGGTCACGGCGGCCCATCAGGGCGATCTGGTAGAACAGCTGCACATCCTCGGGCGCCAGGCGCCCGGCCAGGCCTTGCATCCGATCCAGGCCGACCGTGTCGCTATCCACGGCGTCCGGCACCACCTGCAGCAGCGCCAGCTGATGCAGCACCGCCGCCAATTCGGCCAGCGCGTCGGCGAAATCGGGAGCGCGCTCGGCCATGCGCGCTACCACACCCATCAGCGCCGGGCCGTTCTGATCGGCCAGCGCCTCCAGCAGCTCGAACACGTGATCGCGCTCGATGCTGCCCAGCATGTTGCGCACTTCCTCGTAGCGCACCGCACCGCCGCCGAAGGCGATCGCCTGATCGAGCAGGCTCAGCGCATCGCGCATGCTGCCGTCGGCGGCGCGCGCCACCTCGGCCACGCCCTCCGGCTCGAAGACGATGCCCTCCTTGCTCAGCACGTTCTGCAGGTGGTCGCGGATCAGCGCCTGCGGCAACCGCTTGAGGTTGAACTGCAGGCAGCGCGAGAGGATGGTCACCGGCACCTTCTGCGGGTCGGTGGTGGCCAGCAGGAACTTGACGTGCGGCGGCGGCTCCTCGAGGGTCTTGAGCAGCGCGTTGAAGCTGTGGTTGGAGAGCATGTGCACCTCGTCGATGAGGTACACCTTGTAGCGGCCGCGGGTGGGCGCGTATTGCACGTTGTCCAGCAGCTCGCGAGTATCCTCGACCTTGGTGCGGGAGGCCGCGTCGACCTCGATCAGGTCGACGAAGCGGCCCTGGTCGATCTCCTGGCAGGTCGGGCAAGTGCCGCACGGCGTGGAGCTGACGCCCTTATCGCAGTTCAGGCACTTGGCGAAGATGCGGGCGACGGTGGTCTTGCCGACGCCGCGGGTGCCCGTGAATAGATAGGCGTGATGGAGACGGCCGCTGTCGAGTCCGTTGATCAGGGCGCGCAGCACGTGCTGCTGACCGGCCATTTCGGCAAAGCTGCGCGGTCGCCACTTGCGGGCGAGTACCTGATAGCTCATCGGCGGACGGGATCCCGGACTGACTGACGAACCCCGGATTCTAGCATCCGGGTGGGGTCCATTGAACGCCGCCCGTCTTCGGGCGGGCAGAAAATGGAGGCGGACGACGCCAGCCACACCCCGGCGCCCGAATCTGCTGCTGCCGCTGCTCCCTTCCGGGCCTGACGGGGTTCACAACATATCGTCGCGGGGGGACCGACGCCGCCGCCATTGATCGGTCGGCGACGCCAGCGGCGAGGCGCTGGCTCTCGGCACGCTCGCCGCCTGGGCGGCGAAGCCGTTTACGGAAAGTGGCGGAGAGGGAGGGATTCGAACCCTCGGTACGCTTGTGACGTACACACACTTTCCAGGCGTGCTCCTTCAACCACTCGGACACCTCTCCTGGGAATCTGCGGCTTCCGGTCCGCAAGGACGCCAAAGGTTATACGAGAATCGCGCGGCGTTCAATCGCGCGAACCGCCCGGACCGTAAAAAGGCACCGGAAACGGCGTGACCTTGCCCTTGGCCTCGCTGATCTTGCTCTGGCCTTCCTTCTCGACCTCGTCGATACGGACTACGGCGTGCATGGGGATGAAGGTGCGCTTGACCCCCGAGAACTCGTTCTTGAGCCGCTCCTCGCTCGGATCGACCACCACCTGGGAACGCTCGCCGAAGGTCAGTTGCTCGACTTCGATGAAACCGAACAGACCGCCATGGGACACCGACTTGGCGTAGATCTCGTAGACCTGTCCTTGATTGAAAAAGATGATCTTGTAGATCCGCTGTGCGGGCATGCCTAGCCTCTCGACGATGCTGCCAGTCTTCGTGACCGGGCCGGCGATATTACCACGTTCATTCCACCGCTTGGCCGCCGACGATGGTCACCAGCACCCGGCGGGTGCCGCCGTCCAGACGATGCTCCCACAGGTATACCCCCTGCCATACCCCGAGCGCCAGCCTGCCGGCGGCGATCGGCACGGTCAAGGAAGTCTGGGTGAGCACGCTGCGCACGTGCGCCGGCATGTCATCCGGCCCCTCCTGATCGTGCTCGAACAGCGGGTCGCCGTCCGGCACCGCGCGTGCGAACCAGCGCTCCAGATCACGCCGCACGGCCGGATCGGCGTTCTCGCAGACGATCAGCGAGGCGCTGGTGTGCTGAATGAACAGATTGCACAGGCCCTGCTCGACGCCGCTGGCCCTCACCCGCTCCGCCACCTGGCGGGTGATGTCGTAAGTCCCCCGTCCCCGGGTGTGCACCTCGATCAGTTGCTGATACATGACGCTTTTCCGATCCTCGCCGCCGGCGAATAATGCGGCTGTCCCTTAGACGCCGCAACCTTGCAGGATTTCCATGTACGCCTGGGAAGGACGTCCGTTCGCCGACATCGCCCGCCTCTGCGCACGCCGCGATCCGCGCCGCTACCCAGTCGGCATGGCCACCGCCGCGCCACGGGAGGGCACGCCGGTGGTGCTGCAATGGTTCCGCGATCCGTCCGAGCTGGCGGCCTTTCTCTGGCGGATGGAGCCGCAGCGCTGGGGCCTGCGCGGACCAACGCTGGCCGAGTTCAAGATGCGCAGCGAAGCGGCCCTGGTGCCAGTCCCGGTGCTGGGCCTTACCGAGCCGCTACGCCGCGGCTACAACGCGCTCAGCCTGCCGCACTTCGGCGTGGTCTGGTGGGGGTCCTGGCCCGAACTGACCGCCGCGGCCGACGGCTGGCCGAGGCAGGTGGTGGCGGCCTATCGCCAGATCGGCGAGAACGCTATGCCAACCGCCGTCGGCGCCGACGAGGCCGATCGGTTCCTCGCCTATCTGCGGGCGCACTATCTGCCGTCGGAGTCGTCGGCCAGCGGCTCGTCCTCCCCTTCCAGCGGCGGAGCGTAGCCGCTCATCGCCAAGCCTTCCAGGAACGCCTCCAGCAGCTCGTCGCTGCACGGCCGGTAGTGCTTGTTGTCGGGCTTGCGGAACAGGGCGTTGAGTTCGCCCTTGCTGAGCGCGATGTCCGACTCGGCGAAGATGGCGTGCATGTCCTCGTCGTGCAAGTTGAACGCCACGCGCAGCTTCTTGAGGACGGTGTTGTTGGTGATCGGCGTCTCCAGCGGCCGCGGCGGGCGGCTGTCGTCCCGGCCGCGCAGGTGCACGATCAATCCGTCCAGGAACTGCGCCAGGAATTCGTCGCTGCACCGCTGCGCGCCCGGCTGGTCATGATGGCGCAGGAGCCGCTCGACCTCGGCCGCGCTCAGCCGGGCCCCGGCCAGCGCGGCGATCTCCGCGATCCGCGCCGGGCTCGCTTCGAGTATGTTGCGCAAGGTGCGCAGGATGTCGTTGTTGCGCATGGCCTCCTCCGCCGGCCGTCGATCAGGCCGGCCATTTTCCAGCATCGGCGGCCACGCCGATAGCGGTGGCTGCGGCCAGCCCGATTTTGCCCGAACCGGAACTCCCGGGTAGGATCGGTGCGACCGCCATGCTTCGACCTATCACAACAAGCGATCCCGCGGAGTTCGGTTTTGCCAAGTTCAGTTCAGCCCGCCGTTCACAGCTACTACTCGCAACGCCTGCGTCTCAACTACGTCACCTGGGGTGATCCGTCCAAGCCGCCGCTGCTGCTGCAGCACGGCATGCGCGATCACTGCCGCAGCTGGGACTGGGTGGCGCAGCGCTTCTGCCGCGACTGGTACGTCATCGCCCCGGATCTGCGTGGCCACGGCGACAGCGATTGGGCGGTGGGCGGCGACTACAGCATGCTCGGCTTCGTCTACGACCTGGCGGAGCTGATCCGCCAACTGGGGCTGGCGCCGCTGACCATCGTCGGCCATTCGCTGGGCGGCAACGTCACGCTGCGCTACACCGGCATCTATCCGGAGAACGTGCGCAAGCTGGTGGTGATCGAGGGACTGGGTCCGTCGCCGAAGATGCTGGCCGAGGAGGAAAGCCGCGGCGTGGCGGCGCGGCTGCAAGGCTGGATCGAGGACCGGCGTCGGACCGCCATCAAGCCGCCGCGACGCATGGCCAGCTTCGACGAGGCGCTGGCGCGGATGCGCGCCGCCAATGCCCGGCTCAGCGAAGCGCAAGCCCGGCATCTGACCGAACACGGGCTGCGCCGCAACGAGGACGGCACGTTCAGCTGGAAATACGATCCGTTCCTGCTGCCGCGCCCGCCGTACGACCTGCCGGCCGAGGAACTGCACCGGTTATGGGCGCGTGTGGCATGCCCCACCCTGCTGATCTACGGCAAGGACAGCTGGGCCTCCGACCCGACCCGGGACGGCCGCGTCAAGCATTTCCGCAACGCCCGCGTGGAGCTGCTGGACGACGCCGGCCACTGGGTGCACCACGACCGCTTCGAGCGGTTCTGCGAGCTGCTGGAGGAGTTCCTCTAAGCGGCCGCGCGGCGGCCGGGCGGCAATCAGCCGGCGTCCAGGCAAGCGGCGGCAAACTCGCGCAGCAGTTCGTCCAGCGGCCGTGGCCGGCCGAACACGTAGCCCTGAGCGTAATCGACCCCCAGCTCGCGAACGCTGGCGAACACCGTCTCGTCCTCAACGTACTCGGCGACGGTGCGCGCGCCGAACTCGCGCGCCAGCGCTTGGATGGAACGGACGATGGCGCGGTCGCTGGCGCTGTTCGGCAGCTCGCGCACGAAGCCGCCGTCGATCTTTACGTAATCGACCTTGAAGTGCTTCAAGTAACCGAACGACGACAAGCCGCTGCCGAAGTCGTCGAGCGCGATGCCGCAGCCCAGGGCGCGCAGCCGCTCGATCACCTGCCCGGCGGCGGTCAGATGGGTGACAGCGGCCGTTTCGGTGATCTCGAACCGGACCCGCGCCGGCTCCAGCGGCGAGTTCATCAGCAGCGCCTCGATGAATGGCAGGAAAGTCGGATCGTTGAGCGATTGCGCCGAGAGGTTGATGGAAACGGTCAAGCCCGGCACCGCCGCCAGCCGGGACGCCTTCTGTTGCAGCGCTTCGCGCAGCACCCAGCGGTCGACCTGGGCCATCAGCCCGAAACGCTCGGCAGCGGGAATGAAAGCCGTCGGCGCGATGACGCCGCCCTTGTCGTCGGCCATCCGCAGCAGCAGCTCGACGTGGCGCCGGCAATCGCCTTCCGGATCGCAGGCGACGATCTCCTGCGCGAACAGGCGAAACCGGCTGGTGTCCACCGCGTCGCGGATGGTGGAGGCGACGATCAGCTCGCGATGGTGCTGCTGGGCGTCGCTGTGCTCCGACAGATAGACCGACACCCGACCGCGACCGCCGGTCTTGGCGGCATAGCAGGCCACATCGGCCTGCGCCATCACGTCGGCCACGTTGGCCGAGCTGTCGGACGACAGCCGGGCGATGCCGATGCTGGCGCTGATGTCGTAGCTGCGCCCGCGCCAGCGGAAATTCAGATTCTCGATACGGTCGATGAGCTTGTGGGCGATCTGCTCGGCCTGCTCCACCGTGCAGTCCAGCAGCAGCAGCGCGAACTCGTCGCCGCCTAGCCGCGCCAGTACGTCGGTGCTGCGCACCTCGCGCGCGAGCGCCTGCCCCAGTTCGTAGAGCAACGCGTCGCCGACGGCGTGGCCGGCGGTGTCGTTGACGATCTTGAAGCGATCCAGGTCGATGAAGCACAACACGTGCGACCGGCCACCGCCGGTCTGCCCCCGCTGCACCGCCTGCAGCCGCCGCTCGAACTCGAAACGGTTATACAGGCCGGTCAGCGCGTCGTGGGTCGCCTGGTAGCTCAGCTGCTGCTGCAGCGCGCGGGCTTCGGTGACGTCCCAGCAGGTGCCGATCAGCAGCCGCGGCCCGTCCGGCGAGAAGCGAAACACTTTGCCCAGCATGCGCAAGTGATGGATGCTGCCGTCCGGCCAGACCACCCGCCGCTCCTCGTCCACCGCGGAAATCCGGCCGTCCAGCAAGGCCGGCAGCAGGCCGCGCATCTGGCGCCGGTCGCCCGGATAGAGCACCTCGTACATCCGCTCCAGGGTCATGGGCGCGCCGTCGGGCATCAGCCCCAGCAGCTCGTACATGCGGGCGTCGCAGGTCACGATACCGCTGTCCAAATCGGCCTCGAAGATGCCCACGCCGCCGGCCTGCACCGCCAGCGCCATGCGCTCGGCCTGGCGGCGGCGCTCCTGGGCGGCGAGCTTCTGTTCGTGGATGTCGCTGGTGACGCCGATGGCCCGCAGCGGGCTGCCATCCTCGCGTCGGGCCACGATCTTGCCGTGGAAGCGAATCCAGCGATATTGACCATCGGCGCAGCGAATCCGGCTCTCGCCGCCGTAATCGTCGGCCTGCTCACGGAACAGGCGGCGGGTTTCCTCCATCACCTTGGCGCGATCGTCCGGGTGTATCCGATCGGACCAGTGATCGGCGGTTTCCCAGCAGCCACGCGGAGGGAACCCGTACAAAGCGCAGGATTCGGGCGAGTGGTAGATACGGCGGCTGGCAATGTCCCATTCCCACACCCCCTGCCCGCTGTTGGCCAGGGCCAGCCGCAGCCGCTCCTCGCTTTCCTTGAGCCGCCGCTCGGAAGCCACCTGCGCGGTGATGTCGCGGGTAATGCCGACCACGCCCTGGATCTGGCCGTCTACCGTGTACGGGAAGGCCGAGATCGAGCCATAGCGCTCCTCGCCACCACGCGCCAGCAAGCGCGCCTGCAGGTATACCGGCTCGCCGGCCAGGCAGCGCAGGAAATACTGCTGCAGCAACGCCTGGTCCTCCCGGGGGATCAACATCAGGAACGACCGGCCGATGATCTCCTCGCGCCTGTAGCCGCTCAGCCGCAGCACCGCGTCGTTGCAGGAAGTGAAGCGGCCGTTGCGGTCGAGGCTGTATACGGCGTCCGGGTTGGCCTCGAACAGCGCGCTTTGCGTCTGCATCAGGACGTTGGCCGCCAGCAGATCCTCGACCACGCTGGCCAGATCGCGCAGCCGTTCCCGCAGCGCCTGCGACAGCTCCAGCGGGCGCCGGCCGAACACGCACAACACCCCGATGCCGCCGCTTTCCGGAGCGCGCAGCGGATAGCCGGCATAGAACCCCACGCCCTCGGCGCCCAGCGTCCCACCATCCTCGATCACCAGCGGTCGCTCGCTGCCGATGACCTGGCGGCACAGCGGCAGGATGGCCGTCGCCTGCTCGGCGGCCACGCCCGCCAGCGCCTTGAAGTAAAAGCGGCCGTAAGCCGCTCCGCTCCAGCCAGCGTCGCCCCCCAGCTCCCGCACCAACGAACCGTCGCAATCGGCGAAGACGATAGCGGCGGCATCGACACCGCAAAATTGCGCGGCGACGCGGGCGATCCGCTGGCACGGTTCGTCCGCGGCAGCGTCGAGCCTTCTCAGTCGACGGACGGAAGCAATACGTTTGGCGTCCGACATCATTGTTCATCTGAGCCGCCGGGCCACCGCCCTTTGACTGTCGGCTCGCCTCTCCTTAACCCGTTGTCGTTCCTATCCCATACCAGCATTCCGGCACGATCCCCCGATATCCCAATCGTGACGGTGTTTGGCTTGGGGCGTAAATCACGATCCTTGCATGCACGCGTGCCACCTGCAACGTCCATCGCACGACCTGGCGCACGACCTGGCGCACGGAATGGCCGCTACCGAATGGCCTAGAGCGTGATAGCCCCCCAAGATCGACGATACAGCCTGCCGTGCAGCACGCCGGAAGGCAATCGTTTGCTGCGGAGATGGCGCCGGCATCCATGGCGCAACAGGATCGGCCGCGGCGAGCCAGATACTATGGGCGGGAGAAACGAGGTATGCGCGGCAGCGGCCGAGACGGCCCGCGGGCGGCCTCGGCCGAGTACGAATCAGACTTCAGGCGGGACGCACCAGCGCCAGCATCTCGGCCACGCAGGCCGGCTTTTCGGCGCCTTCGAGCTCGACAGTGGCCTGCCAGGTCACCAGATAACCATTGTCCTTCTTCTGCCAATCGGCCAGCACCGCCCGCAGCCGCAGCCGACTGCCGACCTGCACCGGGTTGAGGAAGCGAACCCGGTTCAAACCGTAGTTGAGGCTGGACGCCACGCCGGGCAGCGACACGACCTGCGGCATCAGACCGGCGATCAGCGACAGTGTGAGGAAGCCGTGGCCGATGGTCTTGCCGCCCGGCATCTCGCGCGCGGCGCGCTCGGTGTCGACATGGATCCACTGGAAGTCGCCGGTGGCCTCGGCGAAGCGGTTGATGCGGTCCTGATCGATCAACAGCCAGTCGGACACGCCGACTTCCTTGCCCTTGAGCTGCTGGAGCCTCTCTTCGAGTACGTTCATGGGTTCCTCCTGGATCTTAGGAGTTGTTGTCATAGAAAAGCGGCGGTGCTCCCCTGAGGGAACGCCGGCCGCCGAAAAGCGGAAGGACCGCGCGAGGCGGCCCTTCCGAAACCACTAGGCGCTCAGCAGCGCGTCGCTGACCTTGGACAGGTGGTGATCGGCGTCGCCGAACAGGATGTTGATCATGGTCAGCCGCTTGAAATAGTGGCTGATCGGCATCTCGTCGGTGACGCCCATGCCGCCGTGCAGCTGCACCGCGCCCTGCCCCACCGCCCGCGCCGACTGGCCGACCAGGACCTTGGCCGCCGACACCTTGTGGCGGCGCTCGGCCGGGTCGTCGGTCTGCTGCGCCTTGGCGGCCGCCAGGATGGCCATGGAGCGCGCCTGCTCGGCGGCGATCACCATGTCCGCCATGCGGTGCTGCAGCACCTGGAACTTGCCGATCGGCTGGCCGAACTGCTTGCGCGTCTTCAGGTACTCCAGGGTCTGCTCGTTGGCGGCGTCCATCGCCCCGACCGCCTCGGCGCAGAGCGCGGCGATGCCCAGGTCGATGGCGCGCTCGATCAGCGGCAGCGCCTTGCCTTCCTCGCCGATCAGGGCATCGGCGCCGACCTGCACGTTCTGGAGCTTGATCTCGGCCGCGCGCTGCTCGTCCTGGGTCCGGTAGCCGCGGCGGCTGACGCCGGCGGCGTCGGCATCGACCAGGAACAGCGAGATGCCGTCGGCGTCACGCTCGCCGCCGCTAGTGCGGGCCGAGACGATCAGCTTGCCGGCCTGCTCGCCGTGCAGCACCACGCTCTTGGCGCCGTTCAGCACGTAGCCGTCCCCGCGCTTCTCGGCGGTGGTGGCGACCTTGCTCAGGGCGTAGCGCGAATCCACCTCGTAGTGGGCGAACGCCATCAGCAGCTCGCCACCGGCGATGGCGGGCAGCAGCGCTTCCTTCTGTGCCTGGCTGCCGGCGTCGCGGATCAGCCCGCCGCACAGCACCACGGTCGCCAGATAAGGCTCGACCACCAGGCCGCGGCCGAAGGCTTCCATCACCACCAGGGTGTCGAAAGCGTTACCGCCCAGGCCGCCGAACTCCTCGGGGAAGGTCACCCCGAGCAGGCCCATCTCCGCGAACGTCTTCCACGCCTCGGGGCTGTAGCCGACCTCCGAGGCCACGATCTGCCGCCGCTTGTCGAAGGTGTAGTCCTTCGCCACGTAACGGCGGAGCATGTCCTGCAGCTGCTGCTGTTCTTCGCTCAGATTGAAGTCCATGCCGATAACCCCTTACAGCCCCAGGACCATCTGGGAAATGATGTTGCGCTGGATTTCGTTGGAACCGCCGTAGATGGAGAACTTACGGGTGTTGAAGTAATCCATCGCCGCCGGTACGGCGTGCAGCGCGCCGACCAGCTCGCCGCTGTAGGTCGGGTCCAACGCCTCGGGCAGGTACGGCAGGGCGGTATGGCCGCATGCCTGCATGGCCAGCTCGTACAGCGCCTGGCCGATTTCGCTGCCCTTGATCTTGAGCAGCGAGGCCTCGGGGCCGGGGGCCTTCTTGTGGCCGGTGGAGAGCACCCGCAGGCAGGTCATCTCCAGGGCCAGCAGCTCAACTTCGACCTGGGCCAGCCGGTCGCGGAAGCGGGTGTTCTCGATCAGCGGCCGGCCGTCGTCGCCCTTCTCAGTGCGGGCGATTTCCTTGACGCGGCGCAGCAGGGCCTTCCAGGCGCCGACGTTGGCCTGGCCCGTACGCTCGTGGCCCAGCAGGAACTTGGCGTAGGTCCAGCCCTTGTTCTCCTCGCCGACCAGGTTCTCGACCGGCACCTGGACGTTGTCGAAGAAGATGTCGTTAATCTCGTGCTCGCCGTCGAGCATGATGATCGGCCGCACGGTGATGCCGGGCGACTTCATGTCGATCAGCAGGAAGGAGATGCCCTGCTGCGGACGGCCCTCGGTGCTGGTGCGCACCAGGCAGAAGATCCAGTCGGCGTGGTGACCGAGCGTGTTCCAGGTCTTCTGGCCGTTGACGATGTAGTTGTCGCCGTCGCGCACGGCGCGGGTCTTGAGCGAGGCCAGGTCGGAGCCGGAACCGGGCTCGGAGTAGCCCTGGCACCACCAGTGCTCGCCGGAGAGGATGCGCGGCAGGAAATAATCCTGCTGCTCGCGGCTGCCGAAGGCCATGATCACCGGCGCCACCATGCGCAGGCCGAAATCGAGCTGGCGCGGCGCGCCGGCGGCGGTGCACTCCTCGTCGAAGATGTGCTGCTGGATGGCATCCCAGCCGGTGCCGCCGAACTCCTTCGGCCACATCGGCGCGCCCCAGCCGCGCTTGTAGAGGATCTTCTGCCAGCGCACGGTGTCGTCCTTGCTCAGGCGCAGCCGGTTCTTGACCTTGTACGCGATGTCCTCGGGCAGCTCGGCCCGGATGAATTCGCGCACTTCCTTGCGGAACGCTTCTTGTTCGGGTGTGTAATTGAGGTCCATTTGGTGAGCTCGCTGTTAGGGTGGACGATGGACGCCCCCGCCCGCGCCGCTCGCGCCTCGGTTCAGGCAGTTTTGTTTTAAACGCCTTGCCGGACAGCCGGCGGCTGGTTTGCTCTTATTCCCTCCCCCTTTCCGGGGGAAGTTTCAGGGCGCGGCGGCGCCGTTCCCTGCTCCTCCTGAGCGCGTGCGCCGCCGGCCGAAACCGACGGCGTTGCACGCGGAATACGCGGCGCGGGATTCCCTCCCGCGCCGCAAAGCCGGGCTTAGACGACCTCGAACAGGCCGGCGGCGCCCATGCCGGTGCCGACGCACATGGTCACGACCACGTACTTGGCATTGCGGCGCTTGCCCTCGATCAGGGCGTGACCAGTCAGACGCGAGCCGGAGCAGCCGTACGGATGCCCCAGGGCGATCGCGCCGCCGTTGACGTTGAGCCGATCGTCGGGGATGCCCAGCTTGTCGCGGCAGTACAGCACCTGCACCGCGAACGCCTCGTTGAGCTCCCACAGATCGATGTCGTCGACCGTCAGACCGTGGCGCTTGAGCAGCTTGGGCACCGCGAACACCGGGCCGATGCCCATCTCGTCCGGCTCGCAGCCGGCCACCGCGAAGCCGCGGAAGATGCCCAGCGGCTGGAGGTTGCGGCGCTGCGCTTCCTCGGCGCTCATCAGCACGCACACCGAGGCGCCGTCGGAGAACTGGCTGGCGTTGCCGGCGGTGATCACGCCACCCGGCATCGCCGGACGGATCTTGGACACGCCCTCGAGCGTGGTGTCGGGGCGGATGCCCTCGTCCTTATCGACGGTGACCTCGCGGGTCATCATCGCGCCGGTGGCCTTGTCGGTGGCGCCCATGACGGTCTTCAGCGGCACGATCTCGTCGTCGAACTTGCCGGCCGCCTGCGCCGCCGCCGCCCGCTGCTGCGAGCGCACGCCGTACTCGTCCTGCGCTTCCTTGGAGATGTTGTAGCGCTTGGCCACGGTCTCCGCGGTCTGCAGCATGCTCCAGTACAGCGCGGGCTTGTTCTCCTTCAGCCACTCTTCCTGGATGTACTTGGTGTTGACGTTGGCCTGCACGGTGGAGATGGACTCCAGGCCGCCGGCCACCAGGATGGCGTCCGGGTTCTGCTGGATGTAGCCCGCCGCCTGGGCGATGGTCTGCAGGCCGGAGGAGCAGAAGCGGTTGACGGTGACGCCCGCCACGCTCACCGGCAGGCCGGCGCGCATCGCCGCCATGCGGGCGACGTCGTTGCCCTGCGCGCCTTCCGGCAGGGCGCAGCCCAGGATCACGTCCTCGATCTCGCCGCCTTCGAGCTTGGCGCGCTCCAGGGCGTGCTTGATCACGTGCGCGCCGAGCACGGCCGGATGGGTCATGTTGAAACCGCCGCGCCAGGACTTGGCCAGCGCGGTACGGGCGGTGGAAACGATCACTACCTCAGTCATGTGTCTCTCCTGGTGTCGGGACGGCGCACCGCCCCGCACGAATCCTTAGTTGAACGTCTTGCCTTCGGCGGCCAGCTTGGCCAGCAGCGGCGCCGGCTGCCAGAACGCGGAATCGGTGTGCGGGTTGCGGGCGAAGCCCTCCATTGCGCGCACCACGTTCATGAGACCGACCATGTCGGCGTACAGCATCGGGCCGCCGCGGTGGATCGGGAAGCCGTAGCCGGTCAGGTACACCAGGTCGATGTCCGAGGCCCGCTGGGCGATGCCTTCCTCGAGGATGCGGGCACCCTCGTTGACCAGGGCGAACACGCAGCGCTGCACGATCTCCTCGTCGGAGATCTTGCGCGGGGTGATGCCCATTTCCTTGCGCGCCTGCTCGATCACCTCGTCCACCACCGGATCGGGCAGCGCGGTGCGGCCCTCGTAGCGGTAGTAGCCGGCGCCGGTCTTCTGGCCGAAGCGGCCCATCTCGCACAGCCGATCGGCGATGATGGCGCGCGGGAAGTTCGGGTTCTCGGCGTACTTGCGCTTGCGGATGGCCCAGCCGATGTCGCCGCCGGCCAGGTCGGACATCTTGAAGGGGCCCATGGCGAAGCCGAACTTCTCGATGGCGTTGTCGACCTGCTGCGGGCTGGCGCCCTCGTTCACCAGGATCATCGCCTCGCGGGCGTAGACGTTGATCATGCGGTTGCCGATGAAGCCGTCGCAGACGCCGGAGACCACGGCGGTCTTCTTGATGGTCTTGGCGAGCTTCATGGCGGTGGCCAGCACGTCCTTGCCGGTCTTGTCGCCGCGGATGACCTCCAGCAGCTTCATGACGTTGGCCGGGCTGAAGAAGTGCAGGCCGATGACGTCCTGCGGCCGGCTGGTGAAGCTGGCGATCTTGTTGACGTCCAGGGTCGAGGTGTTGGTGGCGAGGATGGCGCCCGGCTTGCAGACCTCGTCCAGCTTCTTGAACACGGTCTCCTTGACGCTCATCTCCTCGAACACCGCCTCGATCACCAGGTCGACGTCCTTGAGGTCGTCGTAGGACAGCGTCGGCTTGAGCAGGCTCAGGGCCTTGTCGGCCTTGTCGCGCGAGGTCTTGCCGCGAGCCACGCGATCCTCGTAGACCTTGCGGATGTTGGCGACGCCGCGGTCCAGGGCCTCCTGCTTGGTCTCCAGGATCACCACCGGAATGCCGGCGTTGAGGAAGTTGATGGAGATGCCGCTGCCCATGGTGCCGGCGCCGATGATGCCGACGCTCTTGATCTCACGGGTGGGCACGCTGTCGTCGATGTCCGGGATCTTGGAGGCGGCGCGATCGGCGAAGAAGATGTGGCGCAGGGCGCGCGACTCGTCGCTCATCATCAGCTGAGTGAAGCACTCGCGCTCGACCTTCATGCCCTCCTCGAAGCTCTTGAACACCGAGGCCTCGACCGCGTCGACGCACTTCAGCGGCGCCGGGAAGTTCTTGGCCATCTGGCTGATGCCGGTGCGAGCCCACAGGAAGAAGGCCTCCGGATGCTCGTGCTCGACCTTCATGTCGCGCACGCGCTTGATCGGGCGCTGCTCCTCGATGACCTTCTCGGCCAGCGCCAGCGCGTCCTGCAGCAGGTCGCCCTGGGAGAACTCGTCGAACAGCTTGGTGCCCATGAACATGCCGGCCGGTACGCTCTGGCCGGAGACGATCAGGTTCAGGGCCGGCTCCAGACCGATCAGGCGCGGCAGACGCTGGGTGCCGCCGGCGCCGGGCAGCAGGCCCAGCTTGACCTCGGGCAGCGCCACCTGGGTGTCGGGCTTGGCGATGCGGAAGTGACAGCCCAGCGCCAGCTCCAGACCGCCGCCCATGCACACGCCGCCGATCGCGGCGATCACAGGCTTGGTGGTGGTGTCGAGGTAGTTGATGACCGTGAGCAGGTTCGGCTCGGCCGTCGCCTTCGGCGTGCCGAACTCGCGGATGTCGGCGCCGCCCGAGAAGGCCTTGTCATTGCCGATGATGACCACGGCCTTGACGTTGTCGTCGGCTTCGGCCTGCTTGATGCCGTCGACGATGCCGCGGCGCAGTTCGTAGCCGAGGCCGTTGACCGGCGGATTGTTCATGCTGATCACGGCCACCCTGCCGTGCACTTGGTACTGGGTGCTGCTCATGTTCACTCCTACATCACTCAGCTGACTTATCGGTGCCGATGTACGCGGTGTCGCGCCACTCTGATCGAACGACGACCTCAGCGTAGAAAAAACGACCGCGACAGCCCCTCACCAGCGGCCTCCGTCGGTCGCGCTCCAAACCCACACCCAAGCCGGACGGCCGAAGCGGGCTTTATGTTTCAAACAGATACGGTTGACTTATTACCGTACACATGTGCATTGTGTGAACATACACTAGTGCATCCGGGATACCCCGTCAACGCAGGAATTCGTAGCGCCATGTCCCAGCCCAAAGCGCCCGCGCGGCGGCGCCGCAAATCGGCCGACAAGGAGCAGCTCAGTCGTGACGACTGGTTGGACGCCGCCGCCGCGGCCATCGCCGAGGGCGGATTCGACAACGTCCGCATTCTGACCCTGGCCGAACGCCTGGGCGTCACCCGCGGCAGTTTCTACTGGCATTTCCAGGACCACGCCGACCTCGTGGTGAGCTTTCTCGAGCGCTGGCGCGACCGCCGGCTGCGCGAGTTGAATTATTTGCGGGTCAATGGCCCGGATTACGAGGGGGATCTGCGCCGCATCCTGCATCTTTTGCTCAGCGAGGTGGCGCGCAACCTGCGGCGCATGCGCATCGAGCTGGCGGTGCGCGACTACGCCCGCCGCGACGAGTTCGCCGCCAAGATCGTGGCCGAGGTCGATCAGGTGCGCATCAACCAGAACATCGCGCTGATCGAGAAAATCACCGGCGATTCCGAGAAGGCCCGCGACCTGGCGCTGCTGCTCTACGTCAGCACCATCGGCAGCCAGCTGGTGCTGGCCGGCCCGACCGGCGATCCCGACACCATCAGCCGCATGGAGAACCTGATCGCCGAGATCGTGCTGGAGCGCGACCGCGCCAAGCAGCCCTGAGCGCCGCCGGTACGCGGTCGGCGCCCTCATTTATCGGCAAGGAGACGCCGGCGCCGCCGTGTTGCCGTCCGGGCGCGCCGGCGCCATGCTCAACGAAATGGGCGTGCCAGGACTCGGACCATGATCACCAGCTTGCTGGACACTGATCTTTACAAGTTCACCATGATGCAGGCGGTGCTGCATCACTTCCCCGGCGCCCAGGTCGAGTACCGCTTCAAGTGCCGCACCGAGGGCATCGACCTGCGGCCCTACGCCGACGAGATCCGCGAGCACGTCGCCGAGCTGTGCCGGCTGCGCTTCACCGAGGACGAACTGGCCTACCTCGGCAGCCTGCGCTTCATCAAAAGCGACTTCGTCGACTTCCTGCGGCTGTTCCACCTGCAGGAGCGCTACATCGACATCGACGCCTCCGGCCCGGAGCTGACGATCGTCATCCGCGGGCCGTGGCTGCACACCATCCTGTTCGAAGTGCCGGTGCTGGCCATCGTCAGCGAAACCTACTGCGCCCGCCGCTACCCGCGGCCGAACTACGCCGAAGGCATGGCCCGGCTCGACGCCAAGATCAATCTGGTGTCCTCCTTTCCCGGCGGCGAGGACTTCCGCTTCACCGACTTCGGCACCCGCCGCCGCTTCTCGCTGGCCTGGCAGCGGCAAGTGCTGGAGCGGCTGAAGGCAGCGCTGCTGACGCAGTTCGTCGGCACCAGCAACGTGCTGCTGGCCAAGGAGCTGGGGCTGACCGCGGTCGGCACCATGGCGCACGAGTTCCTGCAGGCCTGCCAAGCGCTCGGGCCACGCTTGCGCGACAGCCAGAGGTTCGCCTTCGAGACCTGGGCCAAGGAGTACCGCGGCGACCTAGGGATCGCGCTGTCGGACGTGGTCGGCATCGATGCCTTCCTGCGCGACTTCGACCTGTACTTCTGCAAGCTGTTCGACGGCGCCCGCCAGGATTCGGGCGATCCGTTCGAATGGACCGAGAAGATCCTCGCCCACTACCGCGCCCATCGTATCGATCCGCGCACCAAAACCTTGATCTACAGCGACGCGCTGACCATGCCGCTGGCGCTGCGGATCTACGAGCGCTTCCGCGGCCAGGCGCGCCTCGGCTTCGGCATCGGCACCCATCTCACCAACGACCTGGGTCACCCGCCAATCAACATCGTCATCAAGATGACCCGCTGCAACGGCCAGCCGGTGGCGAAGATCTCCGACTCGCCCGGCAAGAGCATGTGCGACGACGAGACCTATCTGGCCTATCTGCGCCAGGTGTTCGAGCTGCCACCGGCCTCCGCCGGGCGCTGAGCGCGGCCGCCGCAACCGACAGTCGCGCGAACAGACCCGAATGGGTTACCGTTTGCACACTCGTCTCGGGAAGCACCCTGCAGTCAACGAATAACAAGAATCCCGATCTATTCAGGAGGACCTACATGAGCCGTACGGCCAAGGCAGTCGTCTGCCGCGAGTACAACGCGCCGATCCAGGTGGAGGAGATCCGGGTCGACCCGCCCAAGCGCAACGAAGTCACCATTCAAGTCAAGGCCTGCGGCGTCTGCCACAGCGACCTTTCCGCCGCCACCGGCGTCATCACCTATCCGCCGCCGGTGGTGCTCGGCCACGAGGCCGCGGGCGTGGTGGTGGAAGTCGGCGAAGGCGTCACCGGCCTGAAGGTCGGCGACCACGTGGTCACCACGTTCATCTCCATGTGCGGCAAGTGTCGGCAGTGCTCGCGCGGCCGGCCGGTGCTGTGCGACAACGCCGGCAAGGCGCTCTACCACCTGCCGGACGGCACGGTGCGCACCTATGACAGCGAAGGCAAGCCGCTGAACGTGTTCGGCGCCTGCGGCGTGATGGCGGAGTACGCCACCATGCACGTCGACAACCTGGTGAAGATCGATCCCGACGTGCCGCTCGCCAGCGCCGCCCTGGTCGGCTGCGCGGTGATGACCGGCGTCGGCGCGGTGTTCAACACCGCCCAGGTCGAGCCCGGCGCGCGGGTGGCGGTGTTCGGCGTCGGTGGCGTCGGCCTGAACGTGATCCAGGGTTGCCGCATCGCCGGTGCCGAGACCATCATCGCGGTCGACACCAACGAAGCCAAGCTGGCGCTGGCGCGGCAGTTCGGCGCCACCGACACCATCAACGCCGCCGACGACAAGGAAGTGGCCAAGAGTATCAAGAAGCTCACCGGCGGCGGCGTCGACTACGCCTTCGAGTGCATCGGCTTCGGCGAGACCGTGGCCCAGGCCTACAACTCGCTGGGCCGCGGCGGCACGGTGGTGGTGCTGGGCGTGGCCAAGCTGTCGGATCAGACCAGCTTCCGCACCTTCACCCTGCCGGCCGACGAGCGCACCATCAAGGGCAGCTGGCTGGGCTCGGCGCGACCGCAGTACGACTTCCCGCGGCTGCTGGCGCTCTACCGCCGCGGCAGCCTGAAGCTCGACGAGCTGATCACCCGTACCTACCGCATTGACGACGCGCCTCAGGCCTTCGAGGACCTCAAGGCCGGCCGCAACGCCCGCGGCATGATCGTATTCGACTAAGGAGGAGAGAAGCGCATCATGAAGAGCTACGACAAGGTATTCATCGACGGCCGCTGGCAAGCCTGTCCGAGCGACACGATCGAGGTGTTCGAGGCCGGCACCGGCGAGGTGATGGCCACCATCCCCGGCGCCCGCGCCGAAACCATGAACGAGGCGGTGCAGGCCGCCCGCCGCGCCTTCCCGGCCTGGTCGCAGACCTCGCCGGAAGAGCGCGCCAAGTACCTCAAGGCACTGCATGAGCAGCTGGTGGCGCGCAACGAGGAGCTGGCGGTCACCATCACCCGCGAAGTGGGCATGCCGATCAAGCTGTCGCGCATGATCCAGGCCGGCATGCCGGCCAACACCGCCGCCGTCTACCTGCGGCTGCTGGGCGAGTTCAAGTTCACCGAGACGCTCGGCAACTCGGAAATCCAGTACGCGCCGGTGGGCGTGGTCGGCGCCATCACGCCGTGGAACTACCCGCTGCACCAGATCCTGCTCAAGGTCGCGCCAGCGCTGGCCGCTGGCTGCACCGTGGTGCTCAAGCCCAGCGAGATTGCGCCGATCAACGCTTTCATGCTGGCCGAGATGATCGAGGCCATCGGTCTGCCGCCTGGGGTGTTCAATCTGGTGTCCGGCGTCGGCCCGGAGGTGGGCAACGCCCTCATCAACCACCCCGAGGTCGACATGATCTCCTTCACCGGCTCGACCCGCACCGGCCGGACCATCGCCCACGCCGCCGCCGAGACCTTCAAGCGCGTGGCGCTGGAGATGGGCGGCAAGTCGGCGTCGGTGGTGCTGGACGACGCCGACCTGGAAGCGGCGGTCAAGGGCACGGTCAGCAACTGCTACCTCAACTCCGGCCAGACCTGCACCGCCCTCACCCGCCTGCTAGTTCCCGCCGCGCTGCACGACCAGGCCTGCGAGATCGCGGTGGCCGCCGCCGCCAAGATGACGCCGGGCGACCCGCTCGACGAGAACACCCGCCTCGGCCCGCTGGCCTCGGCCATGCAGCGCGACAAGGTGCGCGACTACATCCGCATCGGCCAGGAGGAAGGCGCCAAGCTGTTGATCGGCGGCGCCGAGCCGCCCGAAGGGCTAGAGCGCGGCTACTTCGTGCGGCCCACCGTGTTCGGCAACGTGCGGCCGGACATGCGCATCGCCCAGGAGGAGATCTTCGGCCCGGTGCTAAGCATCATCCCCTACCGCGACGAGGCCGAGGCCATCGCCATCGCCAACGGCACCATCTACGGCCTGTCTGGCGCCGTCTGGTCGGCCGACAAGGAGCGCGCCAAGCGCGTCGCCTCGCAGCTGCGCACCGGCCAGGTGATCGTCAACGGTGGCCGCTTCAATCCGGAAGCGCCGTTCGGCGGCTTCAAGCAGTCCGGCCTGGGCCGCGAAGCCGGCAAGTGGGGCTTGGAGGAGTTCCTGGAGCCGCGCTCGCTGCAGTTCTAAGGCTCCCCGACGACTCCGGTCTTTCCGCCCCTCTCCCGGTCCCCGGGGGAGGGGTTTTTCTTTGTCTGCCCGCCCGTTCGGCGGCCCCATACACATCATCTAGTCACAATATGCTTACTAACTACCTGACCGAACATACGGAAAGACCGTTATGCACAAAAGCTGTGGATAACTCTGTGGGAAAAATTTGGAAATGCGTCCTTTGTCCATGCCGGACAAGCCTTTTCCGGCGCTGATCAGATTCTCGCCAATCCAGCAAAATACATAAAAATCAAACAATTACACAAAAGACTAGAACGACGGTCGGCTTACCCCCTCCCTCCGGGCGGCTAGCAGGCGGGATGTGCATATGTCAACGGCTTGACTACGCCGCGACGACGTGACAGAGCCCGGGAGCGGCGTCGGCGGCGCTTGCGGCGGCCGGTCCGCCACCCCAGTAACAGCTGGCTCAGGGAGGAGCGAACGATGACCGCGCATGGCGATACCGGACTCGACTCCCGCCGCTCGCTGACGGCCGGGCTGCTGATCGGCCTCGGGGCGATGGCGGCGGTCGACGAGATCGTCTTCCACCAGCTACTCGGCTGGCACCATTTCTACGACCGAGCGACCCCGGCGATCGGTTTGCTCACCGACGGCCTGCTGCACGCGTTCGAGCTGCTGGCGATCGTCGCGGGCTTTTTCCTGCTGACCGAGGTCCGTGCCCGCAGCGCCCTGCTGCGGCGCGCCGCCTGGGCCGGCTTCTTCCTCGGCGCCGGCGGCTTCCAGCTGCTGGACGGCCTCCTCAACCACAAGGTGCTGCGCCTGCACCAGATCCGCTACGGCGTCGATATCCTGCCGTACGACCTGGTCTGGAACCTGGCCGCGCTGCTGCTGATCGCCGTCGGCGCGCTGCTGGCACGGCATCTCTCCGCGGCCGCCGGCCGCTGACCGGCCGGCGATGACGCACGCCGATCCGGCGCTCGGCCCGCTGCCGCTGCTGCTGGCTCTGCTCGCCCTCTACCTGGCCGGCGCGGTCCGACGGCGCCGCGCCGGGCGCGGTTGGAGCGGCCGCCGCTGCGCCGGCTTCGCGCTCGGCGTGGCGCTGATGGCCTTGGCGTTCGCGCCGCCCGTGGCGCACTTCGCCCACCACGACCTACGCGGGCACATGCTGCAGCATCTGTTGCTGGGCATGTTCGCGCCGCTACCGCTGACGCTGGGCATGCCCGGATCGCTGCTGCTGCGCAGCCTGCCGGCTGCCGCGGCGCGCGCCGTGGTGACCATGCTGGCATGGCGGCCGGTGCGCCTGCTGATCCACCCGGTCACGGCGCTGGCGCTGGACATGGGCGGAATGTACCTGCTCTACCTCACGCCGCTGTACGCCCTGAGTCTAGAACGGCCGCCGCTGCACGCGCTCATGCACGTGCATTTCGTGGTGTCGGGCTATCTGTTCACCTGGGCGGTCGCCGGCTGCGACCCGGCGCCGCACCGCCCGGGGCTGCGGTTGCGGCTAACGGTGCTGTTCCTCGGCACGGCGGCGCACGCCATCCTGGCCAAGCTGATGTACGCCTTCCACTGGCCGCGCGGCACGCCGCACAGCTTGGAGGAGATCCAGGCGGCGGCGCAGTGGATGTACTACGGCGGCGACCTGGCGGAGCTGCTGCTGGCGGTGGCGTTCTTCGCGCTCTGGTTCGAGCGGCGGGCGGGCGCGGCTTGCCGGCGGCAAACCGTAAGTCCGTCGCGATGATTGGCGTCCTACGCCCTCCACAACCGCGCCGCCAGCCCCGAGCCGCGCTGGGCATCGGTCTGCACGCCGCGGCGGAACACACTGTCACGTCCCCAGATGGCCACCTGGACCTTGGCGCGGGTCACGCCGGTATACAGCAGCTTGCGGTTGAGCACGCGCGAATCTTCGTCCGGCAGCACCAACAACACGCGCTCGAACTCCGACCCCTGGGTCTTGTGCACGGTCATGGCGTACACAGTCTCGTGCGCCGGCAGACGCGCCGGGTGCAGGCGGCGGATCGAACCGTCGACCTGCGGGAAGCACACCCGCAGCCCCTCGGTATCCGGCAGGACCAGGCCGATGTCGCCGTTGAACAGCCGCAGGTTGTAGTCGTTCTCGGTGATCATCACCGGCCGGCCGGCGTACCACGGTCCGCGCGGGCTGATCAGACGCGCCGCCGCCAGCGCGGCCTCGATCTGCTGGTTGAGGGTGTCGACGCCGGCGGGGCCAGTGCGGTGCGCGCACAGCACCCGGAAGGCGTTGAACGAGGCGAATACCCGCTCGGCGTCCACCCCTTCCGCCATCGCCTCGAGGTAGGCCCGGTAGCCGTGCACCACCGCCGCCGGCAGCTCGCGCGCCAGCGCCGGGCCGGTCAGCGACCGCCATGACAGCTCCGGATCGTCCGATTGCAGCAGGCCGAGCGCCTCCTCGGCCCGACCGTCGTTGATCAGCTGCGCCAGCCGGCCGATGCCGCCGTCGCCGCGGAAGCGCCGGCTCTCGCGCAGATAGACGATGGCGTCCGCCACCGCCGGCACCGGCCCCGGCGCCGCCGGCACCCGCTCGCCGCTGAGCGCCGCCAGCCGTTCGGCGAACGGCGCCGAGTAGCCGGCCTCGCCGGCGCAGATGTCGCCGAGCACCGAGCCGGCCTCGACCGAGGACAGCTGATCGCGGTCGCCGAGCAGGATAAGACGCGCGCGCGGCGGCAGCGCGTCCATGAGCTTGGCCATGAGCGCCAGGTCGACCATGGAGGCTTCGTCCACCACCAGCACGTCCACCGGCAGCGGGTTGTCGCGGTCGTGGCGGAAGCGCGTTGAGTTCGGCCGCACACCCAGCAGGCGATGAAGGGTGCCGGCCTGCTCGGGGATGGCGGCGCGGGTGGCGTCGTCCACCGGCAGCGATTGCTTGGCGAAGCGGATCGCTTCCTGCATGCGCGCCGCCGCCTTGCCGGTGGGCGCGGCCAGGGCGATCGCCGGCGGCCGCTGCGGATTCTGGCCGACCAGCAGCGCCAGGATGCGCACCACGGTGTAGGTCTTGCCGGTGCCGGGACCGCCGGAGATCACCGCGAACTGCCGCAGCACCGCGGTCGCCGCCGCCACCTTCTGCCAGTTGACGCGCTCCGGCTCGGCTGGTCCGAACAGATCCCGCAGCTGCGCCGCCAGCCGCCGCTCGTCCACACCGTCCGCCGGCCTGGCGCGTGCCAGCACGGCCTCGGCCACGCGCTGCTCGTAGGCCCAGTAGCGGTACAGATACAGCCGGTCGTCGGCATCGAGGATCAAGGGCTTCCAATCACCAGGCGCGCCCACCAGCGGGCTCGTCCGCAGCGTTTGCAGCCATGATTCGCCGGTGTCGCCAGCCGCCGCCAAGGCGCGCAGATCGAGGCAGCTGTGCCCCTCGCGCAGGGCGCGGCTGGCGTAGGTCGCGGCCACCCGCACTGCCTGGCAGCCGCCGTCCAACCGCTCCAGCAAGCGGCCGAATTGCAGGTCGATGGGCGCGAAGTCTTCGCCCGACAGCTCAGACCACATCGCTCACCTCCCCGACCAGACCGGTGCGCAGGTAGCGGTCCAGCCCCTCGATCAGCGCCCGGCTGGGGCGGTCGTGGAACACGCCGCTGCGGCTGCCCTGCTCCGGATCCATGCCGCGCAGGAACAGGTAGTACACCCCGCCGAAGTGGCGCTCGTAGTCGTAGTCCGGCAGCCGCGCGCCGAGGTAGCGGTGCAGGGCCACGGTGTAGATCAGGTACTGCAGATGGTAGTCCCGCGCCGCCATGGCCTCCGCCACCTGGGTCAGGCCGTAGTCGGCCTGGGTCGGGCCCAGCCAGTTGGACTTGTAGTCGATCAGGTAGTAGCGCCCGTCGTGCTCGCACACCAGGTCGATGTAGCCCTTCATGAAACTGCGGCCGTAGCCGAACTGCAGCCGGCCTATCCGCTCCTTGACGGCGACCTCGCCAAGAAAGCCATGCGCGCGCAGCAGCCGCCCCAGCGCCGCCGGCTCCAACGCCCGCACCGGATAATGGAATTCGAGCTCGTCCAGCCGCCGCCCCCGACCGACGTCGCGCAGCCGCAGCCCCCGGCCGTCCAACGGTGTGGCCAGCACCCGGCGCACGTTGTCGGCCACCACCTCGGTCCAACCGGGATCGAAGCCGTAGCGCTTGAGCATGCGCGTGCACAGCTGCGCCAGCGCCTGCTCGTCGTCGCTGGTGAAGTCCCAGTGCTGATAGATGCTGTGCAGGCAGCGGCCGGGCCGGCCGCCGCGCGGGAACGCGAAGATGCCCTCGCCCGCCGCCGCCAGCGCGGCTCCCGGCTCGGCATCGTGATCGGGCTGCTCGTCGCCGGCGGAACCGCCGCGGCTGGCCAGCGCCGAGAAGCTGGTGATCCACCAGCCGCGCGCGAGGCTGCGCTCGAAGCGGCGGGCCGCCAGCGGCGGCGGCTCCTCCCGCTGCAAGCGCAGCGGCCCGTCCGACGCCGCCGGCAGCGGTTCGACCGCCACTGCCTCCGGCAGGCGCGCCGCCAACGCCTCCAGATCGCCACGCAGCGCGGCCGTGTCCCGGCCAGCACATACCGCCACCAGCGCCTGCAGCGGCGCCTCGCCCTCGGCCGCGTGCCGGCCGTGCAGCAGCCAGCCCAGACCGCTGCCCTCCAGGCCCCGGCACCGACCCCAAGCCACGTAGCAGCGGTGCTTGGCGCGGGTGAGCGCGACGTAAGCCAGGCGCAGGTCCTCGGCCAACGCCTCGTGCCGCACCAGCTCGACGGTGCGCTCGTCGATCGCCGGGCCGAAATCGAGCACGGCTTCGTTGTCCCGGGCCGGGTCGTGGAACGCCACCGGCGGCGTCGGCTCCTTGTCGTCGGCGCCGTCCCAGAGGAACGGGCAGAACACCACCGGGTACTCCAGCCCCTTGCTGGCGTGGATGGTCACCACCTTCACCAGGCGCTCGTCGCTCTCCAGGCGCAGCTCGGCGGTCTCGTCGGCGCCGGGCTCGCGCCGCTGCTGCGCCAGCCAGCCGAGCAGTCCTTCCATGCCCAGGCCGGTTTCCGCCGCGTGGGTATGCAGCAGCTCGCCAAGGTGCAGCAAATTAGTCAACCGCCGCTCGCCGTCGACGTAGGCCAGCAGCCGCTCGAACACGCCGTAGTCGCGCAGGATCTGGCGGAAGCAGCGCATGAAGCCATGATCGCGCCACAAGGCGTGGTAGCCGAGGAAGCGTTCGAGCACCTCGCTCCAGGCGTTCTCGTCGACGCTCATACGCAGCAGCTCGGCGCTGTCGGCGCCCAGCAGCGTGCCGGCCAGCGCCGCGCGCACCCAAGCCTCGCGGCTGGGTTCCAGCACCGCCAGCAGCAGCCGCTCCAGCTCTTCGGCCTCGGCCGACTCGAACACGTTGGCGCGCGATTGCTGCACGCAGGGAATGCCGCGCCGCTGCAGCGCGCGGACCACGAGGTCGCCCTGATGATGCTTGCGCACCAGCACGGCGATGTCGCCGCCCTCTAGCCGCCGCCCGCCCAGCGTGACGTCCGGTGCGCTGAGCAGACGCGCGATCTCGGCCGCCACGGCCTCGGCCACCCGCTGCCGGGCCGCGCCCTTGCTCAGCGGCTTGTCGCCGCCGGCGCCCTGCTCCGGCTCCACGCACCAGAACCGCAGCGGCGGCAGCACGCGGCCGGCCTCGACCAGCGGTGACGGCTGGTCCTGGTTGGCCCGCACCGGCTGGAACGGGATCTCGTCGAGCAGGAACGGCCGCGGCGCGTTCTCGAACAAAGCGTTGACCGCCGCCACCAAGGCGGCGTCGGAGCGGTAGTTGGTGCCCAGGGTGTAGCCGGCGGGCACGTCCCGCTTGGCGGCCAGGTAGGCGTAGATGTCGGCGCCGCGGAAGCTGTAGATGGCCTGCTTGGGATCGCCCACCAGGAACAGCGGCACCCCGGCGCGCAGAAATACCCGCCGGAAGATGTCGTACTGTAGCGGGTCGGTGTCCTGGAACTCGTCGATCAGCGCCGCCCGATAGCTCTGGGCGAGCTTGCGCGCCAACCGCTCGCCGCCGTCGCCGCTCAGCGCGGTGTGCAGGTCGATCAGCAGATCGTCGAAGCTCTGCACTTGGCGCCGCCGCTTCAGGCGCGCCAGCTCGGCGCGCGCGGTCCGCAGCGCCCGCACCCGGAACGCCGCCAGCTGCTGCGCCAGCGCCTCCTCCCAGGCCTCGGCCGCGGCTTGCAGCGCGTCGCACAGCGCGAACAGCTCGTGCTCGGGACACTGGGCGCCGGCCTTGAGGCCCTTGGCGCGCAGCGTGGTGTAGGTGAAGCGCTCGAAGTTCGGGCATAGCGCCACGGTGAGAGGCTCGGTCGCCACATAGCGGTCCATGGCCTCGGCGCTGGCACTGATCACGTTCTTTTTATACGAGTTGCGGTTGATACCGGGGTGCTCGGCCAGCAGCGCCAGCACCGGCTCGCGCTCGCGCTGCCAGCAATCGCGGACCTTGCGCCAGGCCTCCAGGAAAGCGGCGAAGCGGCCGTCGAGATCGCCGTCGACGGCCGGCGCCACCAGCCGCAAGTAGGGCTTGCCCAGATACGAGCGCAACTGCCGCAACAGCGCCTCCGGTCCGCTCACCGGCCGGCCGCCGTTGCCGCCCAGCTTGGGCAGCTCGCGCAGCAGGTAGTCGACGAAACGCGGATCGGCGTCGCACAGCTCGCGCCGCCAGAAATCGTGCAGCACCTCCAGGATCAGCTCATCCTGGTCGCCGACCAGCTCCACTTCGAAGGCAGCGCCGCTCTCGAAAGCGTTGTCGGCCAAGGCGCGCTGGCAGAAGCTGTGGATGGTGAACACCGCGGCTTGGTCGAAGCCGATCAGCGCCCGCTCCAGCCGCCGCAGCGCCAGCTCCCGATCCGGCGTTCGCTTGATCACCGCGTCTAGAAATCCGTCCTCCGAGCCGCCGGCGGCGAAGCCCCGGCGCGCCTCCACCAGGCGCTTGCGGATGCGTTCGCGCAGCTCGGCGGTGGCGGCGTTGGTGAAGGTCATCACCAGGATCTGCTCCACCGCCAGGCCTTCCTCCACCACCAGCAGCAGATACAGTCCGGCGATGGTGTAAGTCTTGCCGGTGCCGGCGCTGGCCTCGATCATGCGTGCCCCTTCGGGCCGCACTTGGTCCAGCAGCAAAGGTGGGTAGCCGCTCATCCCACGTCCTCCATCGCCGCCAGCAAGGGCAGCCACACCTCGTTCACCAGCGCCAGGAACAGCGGATCGGCGAGCGGATCGGTGCCGGCGAAAGCCAGCCGCAGATAGGGCTGATCGCGCTCGCCCTCATCGCGGTCGCCGCCCTCCCAGGCCTTGCGCGCGGCGTCGATGCCGTCCTTGCCCTTCGCCAGCGCCTGGGCGCAGGCCAGGCTAGCCTTAGGGAAGAACGGCAGCGGCCGGGTCAGGCCGAGCCAGTAGCGTTCGAGCAGGGTTCGCAGCAGCGCGGCGGCGTCCTCGACGGGGCCGAAGCGGCAATCGCTCTGCGCGCTCAGCCAGCGGCTGCGCGGCGTCACCCCATCCGGCGCCACCGCGTTCAGCGCCAGGTGGGTGATCCACACCGCCAGCAGATCCTTGCCGCGGTCCTTGCCGTAGCGGTAGTCGCAGCGGCCGTCCGCGCCGAGACGATCCAGCACGCCGTATAGGCGGAACGGCCCGGTTTCGAGCGTGAACGGCAGCGGGTCGAGCTCGCACCCGGCGAGCAAGGTTTTCACCCGGCCGCCGAATTCCCGGACATCGTCGAGCCGGGCGGCGAGCAGCTGTCGACCGACCACGCCGTGCGGCAGCCGACCGGCGGCGCGCGCCAGCCGTTCCGGCTCGGTCGGGCTGTCGGCCAGTGTCAGGGCCAACAGTTCCTGATCGAGCTGCCAGCTCTGCAAGCCGTCCAGCACGAACGGCTCGACGCTCTCCAGCAGTCCGTCGCGCCGGTCCAGGCTCAGCCCCAGCCGCTGCCGCAGCAGATACTCGGCCGGACAGCTCCAGAACTCGATCAAGCGCCGCAGCTCGACCTCGCGCCACTCCGCTTCCGGCTCCGGCAGCGGCGCCGCGAATAGCGACGCCGGCTCCCGCTGGCCGCGCCCGGCCAGGGCGCCTGCCTGGCACAGATGACCGGCGTAACTGAACAGGCGCGTGGCGTACGGCCGCGGCGCCAACGGCAGGAAATAGCTCGGGCTGAACGGCTGCAGGCGGTGGCGGGTGACCAACTGCTCGCGCACGCTCATGCCTTCGGCGCCGCACCAGCCCGCCTCCAGATAATCGAGTAGCTCGTCCACCACGGTGGCCGGCGGCAGCGCGCTGTTGTCGGCCACGCTCTGGCCGGTGTAACTCAGATACAGGCAGCGCCGGGCCGACAGCAGCGCCTCCAGGAACAGATAGCGGTCCTCGAAGCGGCGCGAGCGGTCGCCGCGGCGCGGCTTCTGCGCCATCAGGTCGAAGCCGTGCGGCCGCTGCTGGCGGGGAAACTGGCCGTCGTTCAGGCCGAGCAGGCACACTACCTGGAACGGAATGCTGCGCATCGGCACCATGGCGCAGAACGTGACCCCGCCGCTCAGGAAGCCGCCGATGCGCTCGGCGCCGTCCAGGCAGCGGCGCAGCTGGGTGACGAGCAAGCGCAGCGGCAGCGGCTCGTCCACGCCGGCGCGCCCGGCGGCGTCGACCAGCTCGTCCAGCGCCTGGCGCACCGTGCTCAGTGCCTCTTCCTCACTGTCGTCGATCGGCTGGAAGAAGCGCTCGATCAGCGCGTTGAGCTGGTCGCGCCAGTCGGCGACGGAACGTTCCGCCGCCAGCTGCGCCGGCAGCGCGAACAGCGCGTCGGTGAAGCTCAGCAGCTTGCCGGCCAGCTCCGCGGCGGAGCCCTCTACCTCGTCGTAGGGCAGGATGTCGGCGAACAGCCGCCGCTCGTGCGCCGGCATGGCATAGCCGAGCAGCATGCGGTCCAGTCCGGCCCGCCAGCTGTGATCGGCCACCGCCGGCAGGCCCAGGCTGGCCCGGTGCTCGGCGTCCACGCCCCAACGAATGCCGGTGTCGCGGATCCACTGGTGCAGCTGCGGCAGATCCGCCTGGCCGAAACCGAAGCGCTGTTGCAGCGCCGGCACTTCCAGCAGCTCCGCCACCCGCTCCGCCTCGAATCGTCCCTCGCCCAGCTCCAGCAGGGCCAGCAGGCATTCCAGCACCGGCTGCTCGCGGCGCAGGCTGCGGTCGGCGATGGCGTAGGGAATGCGCGGCGCATTGGCGAACACCGCGTCGATGTACGGCGCGTAGGCGTCGATGTCGGGCGCCATCACCACCACATCGGCCGGCGTGAGATCCGGGTAAAGCTCGAACAGCGCCAGCAGCTGGTCGTGCAGCACCTCGATCTCGCGCATGGGGCTGTGGCAACTGTGGATCTGGATGGAGTGATCGTCGAGGGCAATCGGCGTGCGTTCGCCGTCGTCGCCACGGTTGCGCAAGGCGCGGATGTCGTACTGCAGCTGCGCCAGCACGGTGTCGGCCGGCGGCTCGGCGCTGAAATAGTCGTAGCCGCGCGGGTCGCAGGCTAGCAGCAGATTCATGAATTCGCGCCCCTGGCGGCCCAGCGAGGCCAGCAGCTTGTTGCCGGTCTCCAGATAGAGCGCCTCGGGATCGTGATCGGCCGCCTTGCGGGCGATTTCCTTGTCCGAACGGATCTCGCCCCAGTAATGCTCGCAGGGATCGAGCAGGAACACGTGGACGTCGATGTAGGCAGCCAGCAGGCGGAACAGCTCGACCAGCGACTGCGGCAAGGCGGCGATGCCGAACAGGAACAGCCGCTCCGGCAACACGCCGGGCGGCGGCGCCCCCTGCTCCAAGCGCTGGCGCGCCGCCAGCAGCAACCCGGCACGGTGCGCCTTGCCGTCGCGGCTCAGCTCGCGCCACAGCGCTGCCTGCCAGTGCTCGCCTTCGCCGCGCTCCCACTCGACGATCCAATCCGGCCGGTACACCAGATACTGGTCGTAGACGTCGGCCAGGCGCCGGGCCAGCTCGTAGCGCGCCAGCGCGTCGCCGTCCTTGAGATAGCTGGCCAGCTCGCCGTAGCGTGGATCGTCCAGCAGCGACGGCAGCAGCGCGAAAATGCGCCAGGTCAGGATGCGCGGGTCGAAGTCGGAAACCTCCGGCAGCTGCGGATCGAGCGCGCGGAACAGCTCCCAGGTATAGGCGGCCGGATAGGGAAAGCGCAGGTTGCAACAGATGCCGTGCGTTTCGGCCAGGCGCAGCGATAGCCAGCGCGCCATGCCGTTGCTCTGCACCAGCACCACCTCCGAAGCCAACGGCTCGGCGAGCGGAATGGCGACGATCCGGGCGAATCCCTCGAACAGATCTTCCAGCCGGTTGCCGCGGTGGAGGTAGAGCATCGTTATGGTCGTTCCGCTGGCGGTGCCGCGCGACGGCCGCGCACCGATTGTTATGACTTCGCCCCGGTATGGTAACCGGAGCGGTAGACTAATATCGTCCCGCGACGACACACGTCGCAAGCGAACGACCGCCACAGGCGCCGCACCGGGAGCGGACCCATGAGCAAATTCGCGCTGCTGTTGTCTCTCGCCCTGGGCGGCGCGCTCCTCGTCGCCGCCGGCGAGCCGCCGGTCGGCTTCGACGAGCAGCTGATCCGGGTGCAGGCCGAGCGCTTGCTGCCCGAGCACGCGGCCGCGCTGCGCGACGAACCGGTCGAGATCCAAGCTCTATTGCTCGACTACGGCGATGACCAGCCGCTGCTGCTGCAAACCCGCCTGGCGCTGCTGACCCATCCAGCGCTGACCCGCGAGCTGCTACTGGTCTACGGCACCGAGCCCGAGTTCGTCGAAGCGCTGCGCCGCTACGGCCCGCTGGCAGTGCCGCCCATCGCCTATTACCGCCGCAACGACATCGCCACCCTCACTCTGCTCGACGAGTTCGGTCGAACTATCGACACACTGCGCGCCCGCTGGGAAGACCGCTCGCCGGACGCTCCGTCGGCCGAGCGGCCGCCGCTCACGCCCGACCTGCGCGGCTGGTACGCGGTGCAGCGGATACGCGAGGACGGACTGGATTTCATTGGCCAGTTCCTGGTCGACGCCGACGGCGAGGTGCAATGGATCCAGACCGAGCGCTTCACCGAGGCGGCCAGCGCCTTCCTCACCAGCGGCATTCGACGGCTGGAGACCAAGCAACGCCTGAACGAGGACATCGGCCTGAGCGACGCCGGTTGGGCTGCGCTGGACGTCGCCATCGTCGCCGGCGGTCTGAAGCTGCTGCGCGCCGGCAAGGCGGTCGGACAAGCGTCCAAGCCGCTGAGCTACTCCCGCCGCGCGGCACTGCTCACCCCGAAGCTGGCGAATCGCAGCCGGGTGCTAGGAACGCTGGCGAAATGGGGCGCCCCAGCGGCGCTGGCCTATCTGGTGGTCCGCCACCCCAGCCTGCTCAACAGCATGCTCGGCGAGCTGGCCGAAACCTTCGGCCTGCCGGTCAAGGCGGTGCAGATCGCCGCCTGGACCGCGCTGCTGTTGCCGCTGTTATACCTGGGTGCGCGGCTGCTGCGGCTACTCCTGTGGCCGCTGCGCTGGGCGGGGCGGCGCGCGGCGTGACGCCGCCGCGCATGCGCCTTCGTCGGGCCTCCTCGAAGCCACGAAGGCCCAAGGCCTCCGCGCCCCGGCAACGCCTTGCTCACACCTGCCGCGCCGTCACCAGCCGCACGTGCTGCGTGTCCGCGCGCTGCCAGCTCTTGTCCGAACGGTGGTAGCGGCAGCGGATGTGAATGGAAACGCACGAGAGCAGCTCATGGCGATCGAGCACCACCCAGCGCGGCAGCGCGCCCGGGCCGGCGCCGCCGTTGAAACGCAAGAACGGCAGCAACTGCCGCGCCGCGGCGCGGGTCATCTGGCCGGGGCCGGTGGTGAACCAGGTATCGCCGCGCGAGCTCTCGAGCACCTCCCGCACCGCGTGGTCGAGGGCGTCGCCGATGACCGGATGCCCCGGCATCACGGCGATGAAGTTGTTGCCCAGGCTCCCCCATTGCTCCTGGTACAGCACGATTTCGGCGTCCGTACGCCCCAAGGCTTCGATGGGATGCCGGCAGTAATCGTCGGCGTCCACGTACACTCCGCCCTCGCGAAAGAGGTAGGCCAGGCGGAACAGATCCGCCTTCATGGGTGCGTTGTGGCACTTGTTGAAAGCCCGCACCACGGCCCCGTGGTAGTGGGACTTGAGATACTGCCGCGCGCTGGCCTCGTCGAAGCGCCGATACTCGAATCCGGCACATACCCGGGACCACGACGCCATGAGCTCGCCCACCTCGGCGGGCACATCGGCGCTGTCCCAGAACTGCACGATGCGCCTCGGGATCCGCGCGGGCCAACCGGGCACGCCGGCCGCCTCGCGCCAAGCCTGGAACGCACCGCCGAGCTTGAGACGCACCATGAGCATGATGGCGGTGGGCGTATGGCCGGGTTCCTCGCGCAGGACGTCGGCGAACGCCGTCGGCTGCTCCGCAGGCGGCAACGCCAGCGCCTCCCGCAGCTGCTCGACCACGAACGGATTCAGCCGGAACTCGTTCAGCCAGGTGGCGCGCATGCCTACGCCCACCCGCGCCCGCGCCTCCGCGCCGGTTCCGCGCAGCGCCCGTTTCAACCGCACCGCCTCCTCGAGATGCCGCTGCGCCTGATCCAGCTCCAAGGAGTAGAGCAGATATTGCACCTGGCTCTCATGCAACGACGGCGTAGCTTCGGAATGCGCCAACGCCTCGCGCTGGTGCGCGCGGGCGGCCAGCTTGGCGCGCAAGACGGCGGCCTGACGCCTGGCCTCCAGACGCGAAGACGGGACCTGTTCGAGCAAGCGAGCCGCCTCGTCGAACGCGCCCAGCTCTATGGTCCAGCTGACGAGCCGATGCCATGCCGAATAGTCCTGGGGAGACCGCTCCAAGAGCCCCCGCAGCCTGCCGACCGCTTCTTCCAGGCGGCCCCGCTGCCAATCCAGGCCGGCGCAGCGGCGCGCGAATTCGGCTTTCTCCGGAAACCGCTTGGCGACATCGATCAGGAACGCATAGGCATCGTCACCAGCGCCGGCCTTTTCCAGGCTTTCGGCCAGTTGCAGATAAGGCTGGGGGTCATCGGGATTCGCTCTTATGGCGCGTTCGAACCACGGCTGCCCGCTGCCGGACTCCCGCGCTTCGGCGTTGAGCCCGCGTTGCACCAACGCCTGATGATGATCGGGCTGGCGCTGGAGCACGGCGTCGATCTCCGCGTCGGCCTCGTCCAGACGCCCCATCTCGCGCAGCAACTTGGTCGCCTGCAGGATCGGCTCCAAAGAATCGGGGCGCAGGCGAGCGATCCGCCGGTAGCACTCGAGAGCGGCTTTGCGATCCCGCTGCTCGCTCGCGATGCGAAGGCGCAACTTGAGCGCTCTGTGCATGGTGGACGCCAGCGCCAACACCCGGTCCAGTTCGGCCGCCGCCTCGTCCAAGCGGCCCAGCTCGCGCAGCAGCACCGCGGCCTGGATCGCCGCCTTGTGGAATTCGGGATGGGCGGCCGTGGTCCGGCGATAGAGCGCGACGGCGTCATCCAATTGCCCGCGCTCGCGGGCGATGGCCGCCCTGGCCATGAGTGCCCAACGCTGGGTTGGCGCCTGCTGCAGCACGCGCTCGAGCTCGGCGTCGGCTTCCTCCAAGCGACCGAGCTCGCGAAGCACCGCCGCGGCCTGCACGCCCGCATCGTGAAAGCCTGGCTGCTCGCCGACGATGCGGCGATAAATGGCCAAGGCAGCCTCGGCGTCGCCGCGGGCTCTAGCGATATCGGCCCGCTGCATGAGGGCCGGCGGAAACGCCGGAGCACGCTCCAGCACCCGCTGTATTTCCGCCTCGGCTTCATCCAAACGCCCAAATTCGCGCAGGATAACCGCACGCTGAACGAGCGGCTCGAGAAAATCCGGGTGAGCGGCTGCGATCTCGGCATAAAGGGCTAAAGCCCGCTGTCGATCGCCTTCCTTCCATACCGCGCGTGCCTGCCGCATCGCCGTCGTGGGATCGGCCATCAGGACGGTGCCGGCGCTCTCGGGCTCGCTCGGGTGCCCCCCCTCTAGTTCTTCTGAACGCTTATCTATCCACGCTTTCCCACGCACCGCGCACAGACACGCCTCGCCTGCCCGTCCATGAGGCGGCCTCGAGTCTCCCACGCGCCACCTGCACCGTCCCCGTCATTCCGCCGAATAAAACAGGATGATTCTCTATATTCATCGGGTACTGATGATGGAGTCCCAGAACCGGACGGCAGGCGAACTCATCGAGGCACGTTTTCTTAAAGGCAGTCAGCCTCCAAGGTAGATGACGGGAATATCAATTCGGGTGCAGGATCATTGTCCCCATCCAGCATGATCGACTGGACTCACGCTATGCCGTGGCACTGGGCCACGCCCCCATCAAAACATGATTTTCGTCATTCTCATGATTGGCCTCTTTTATTGCTTTTCTTACGCCAACGTCATGACTTCACGGGAAAGCCCGCAAAAAGGCAAAAGAAACCTCCCCGGCCAACCTGGACGCGGCCAGGACATTTGCACACAGCCATTTTTTGAAATGGCTGTACTTTAGATAATTCTAATACAGAAACTAGTCGCCGGTTAGCCCCGGCCGCATCGAAGAAGCTGTAGAGACCCCGCGACGTACGCACGGCCAGTCGGTGGGCGCCGCGCCGCCCCCGTCCGCGCGGCGGCGGGCACTCAGCTCTCGAAGGGCTGGCGGCACCGTTTCCGGCGCCGCCAGCATTCCCCGTGGCGCAACGGCAGCAACGAATTCCGCCGTTCGGCCTTGGGAGAAGGGCGTGAATCGCCGTCAGGCGGCCTCACCGCGGCGCCATGCGGATGGCGCCGTCCAGGCGCACGCTCTCGCCGTTGAAGTAACCGATGGTGACCATGGTCTCGACCAGAGCGGCGAATTCGTCCGGCCGGCCGAGGCGCTTGGGGAACGGCACCGAGGCCGACAGCGCCGCCTTGACGTTGTCCGGCAGGCTGGCCATCAGCGGGGTATCGAACAGGCCCGGCATGATGGTGTTGACGCGAATGCCCTCGCCCATCAGGTCACGCGCCATGGGCAGGGTCATGCCGACCACGCCGGCCTTGGAGGCGGAATAGGCGGCCTGGCCGATCTGGCCGTCCTGGGCGGCCACCGAAGCGGTGTTGATGATCACGCCGCGCTCGCCGCCTTCCAGCGGCTCCAGCGCGAGCATGCCGGCGGCGGACTTGGCGGCGCAGCGGAAACTGCCGATCAGGTTGATCTGGATGATCCGCTCGAACTGATCGATCGGGAAATGCATGATCTCACCGGTGTCCTTCGCCCGCCAGGCGGTCTTGAAGGCGTTGGCGGTACCGGCGCAGTTGACCAGGATGCGCTCCTGACCGATGACGGCGCGCGCCTTGGCAAAACCCGCTTCGACCTCGGCGTCCTTGGTAACGTCGACCCGGCAGAACACCCCGCCCAGCTCGCGCGCCACCGCCTCGCCGCGCTGCTCGTTCATGTCGAAGATCGCCACCTTCACGCCGGCGGCGGCCAGTCGGCGCGCGGCCGCTTCGCCCAGACCGGAGGCGCCGCCGGTGATCACGGCACTGATGGAGGAATCCAGCTTCATGTTGGTCGTCCTGCTTGCCGAAGGGATGATGGGCCGCTATGGAAGCGGCCCTGCGCCGAGGCTAACGGCTCGCCGCCGCGGCGGCATCGTCGGAACCGACGAGGCGGGCGCCACCGCGCCCGCCGCCGCGGGAGCCTTGCGGCGGGCGCGGTACTCGCCGGGCTGCGAGTCGGTCCAGCGCTTGAAGGCGCGGTGAAAGGCGCTGGTGTCCTGGAAGCCGAGCATCTCGGCGATCTCGCACACACTCATATCGCTCTCGGAGAGGTAGTGGATGGCGATGTCGCGGCGCAGGTTGTCCTTGATCGCCTGGTAGGTCATGCCCTCGGCTTCCAGCCGGCGCCGCAGGGTGGCCGGGGCGATGTGGAACTCGGCCGCCAGCTCCTCCAAGGTCGGCCAGCTCGTTCCTTCGGTGCGGCGCAGCCGCTTGCGCAGCCGCGCGGTCCAGCTGTCCTCGTTCTTGTACTTGAGGAAGAACGACTGCGGCGCCGAGCGCAGGAAGCGCCGCAGCGTCTCGCGGTTCTGCACCACCGGCGCGCCCAACACGCGGGCGTCGAACCACACCTCGGTGCGCTCGGCGTCGAAGGTCAGGTCGTGGGCGAACAGGATCTTGTACTCGTCGCCGTGCGCCGGCCGGGGATAGGCGAAGGCCGCGCCCAGCAGGGGGATGCGCTGACCAGCCAGCCAGCACATCAGGCCGTGCACCATCACCAGCAGGGTTTCCTCGGCGAAGCGGCGCTGCTCCGCTCCGGCGATGCGGTTGTCGATGCGGATGTAGGCCTTGCATTGCTCGACGCTCAGCGCGGGGGAGATGTCGTCGAGCAGCACGCGGAAGGCGCGCAGGCAGCGCCGCAGCGCGGTGTGCAGATCCTCGCACGCCAGCATGGCGCTGCACAGCAGCGCGAAGCTGCCCACTTTCATGCGGCGGGAGTCGAGCCGGAAGAATTCGTCGTCGAGCTCGCGCGCCACCGCCAGCCACAGGTTGGAGAACGCTCGGGCCGGCACCCGCGCCCCCGGCACGGCGAGCAGCTCCGGCGGGATACCGCTCTGCGTCAGCAACCGCTCGCGCGTGGCCTCGTCCAGCGGCGCCACGGCGGAACGTACGAAGGCAATGGCGACGGTGTGCTTCTGCATCGCCCCTCGAACTCCCCTCATGCTGCGCCTTCGCCGCGCAGCCCTCCTCCACGCAACCGGCTATGGGCAGTGGCAAAAACGCTCATGGAGCTTGAGCGGTTTCGCCATCGTTTTTCCGTTTCGGCGGCCCTATCGTGAAAAACCACAGTCTCCGTGTCGGCTTCCTCCGAAAAGGTAGCCAAGCGCGGGCGTGTGCGCACCGCCACGGACACTGTGAAACGCAGGAACGGATGTCCGCGTTTCTCAATAAGCATAGCCAGAAATAACTAAAAGCCCCGGACGACGCGGCGGAACGACAAGCGTCGCCGGGAAAAAGCCCGCGATCCGCGGGAAAACGGGAGGAGGGTCGGTCCTTGTCAGGCCGAGTTCAATGGTGGGCGTCCTGCGTCGACAGGACCGGGCGTGACATCAGCGCGCGCTCGGCGCGGCCGCGCTTTCGCCCGGCATCAGCCCACGACCACTCCCCCATCGCGAGCGGGATCCGGCCGCGCCGGCCGGATCGAGTAATCAACCAAAGCGAAGGGGAATCGGTATGGCGGTAGCCAGCGCCGACACGTTACTGCAAGTCGACAACATCACGCTGTCCTTCGGTGGAATCAAAGCGCTGACCGACGTCAGCCTCGAAGTGCGCGAGCGCGAGATCTATTCGATCATCGGCCCGAACGGAGCCGGCAAGACCTCGTTGCTCAACTGCATTTCCGGTCGCTACCAGCCGCAGCAGGGCAGCATCCGCTTCAACGGCCAGGACATCACTCATTTCAAGCCGAACAAGCGCTGCGAGGCCGGCATCGGCCGCACCTTCCAGAACCTGGCGCTCTACAACCACATGACGGTGCTCGACAACATCCTGGTCGGGCGCCACCACCTGCTGAAGAACAACTTCCTCACCGGCGCCTTCTACTGGCTGTTCGGCGCCCAGCGCGAGGAGCTGGAGCACCGCGCGCAGGTCGAGGACATCATCGATTTCCTCGAAATCCAACATATCCGCAAAGCCGTTGCCGGCACCCTCTCCTACGGCCTGCGCAAGCGCGTCGAGCTGGCGCGGGCGATCGCGCTGCGCCCCAAGCTGCTGCTGCTGGACGAACCCATGGCGGGCATGAACCACGAAGAGAAGGAGGACATGGCCCGCTACATCATCGACCTCAACGAGGAGTGGGGCATGACCATCGTCATGATCGAGCACGACATGGGCGTGGTGGTGGACATCTCCTCGCGCGTGGCGGTGCTGGACTTCGGCCGCAAGATCGCCGAGGGCTCGCCGGAGGAGGTCATGGCCAATCCCCGGGTCAAGGAAGCCTATCTGGGCGAGGGCGTGGACGGACAAGAGCAGGCGGTGGCGTGATGCGAGTCCAGAACATCGACTACCCCGATATCGCCAGGTACGACACCTTTCCCAAGCTGCTGGCGTACAACGCCGAGCGCTGGCCCGACGAAGTGGCGCTGCGGGAAAAGGAATTCGGCATCTGGCGGGAGTTCACCTGGCGCGACTACCAGCGCGCGGTCGAGCGCATGGCGCTCGGGATGCGCTCGCTCGGCGTGAGCCGCGGCGACGTGGTCGCCATCATCGGCAGCAACCGCCCGGAATGGGTGCAGTGCGAGATCGCCGCCCACGCGCTGGGCGCGATGAGCCTCGGCATTTATCAGGATTCGCTCAACCAGGAGGTCGAGTACCTGATCAACTACGCCGAGGTGAAGCTGGTGATGTGCGAGGACGAGGAGCAGGTCGACAAGATCCTCGAGATCTCCGAGCGCTGCCCCTGCGTCAGGCACATCGTCTACCACGATCCGCGCGGCATGCGTAAGTACGCCGATCCGCGGCTGATCAGCCAGGAGGAGCTGATGCGCCTGGGCGACGGGCTGGGCGGGCGCGATCCCGGCCTGTACCGGCGTCTGGTGGCGGAAGGCGACGGCCAGCGACATTCCGGTGGGCCACCTGGCGGCCTACACCGGTCCGACCTCCGACGTCGGCACCCTGTACGGTCAAGGCGTCGAGGACGCGATCGAATACATCAACCGCAACGGCGGAGTGAATGGCCGCAAGATCAAGCGCGACACGGTCGACTACGCCTACGCCGCGCCGCGCGCTGCTGCAGTGGGCCAAGCAGGACTGGGAGAGCAAGGGCCAGACCGGCAAGCCCAAGTTCATCCACATGGGCGACAACCACCCCTACCCCAACGCGCCCAAGGAAGCCTGCGCCGAGTACGCGAAGGACCTGGGCTTCGAGGTGCTGCCGGCGATCGTCTACTCGCTCAAGCCGGGCGACTTCAAGGCGCAGTGCCTCACCCTCAAGGAGTCGGGCGCCAATTACGCCTACCTGGGCAACACCGCCGGCTCCAACATCTCGCTGCTCAAATCCTGCGAGACCGTGGGCGTGAACACCCGCTTCGTCTCCAACGTCTGGGGCTTCGACGAGACCGCCGCCCCGGCCGCCGGCAAGGCCGGCGATGGCGTGATCTTCCCGGGCGGCACGCCGTGGTGGGGCATCGACGCGCCGGGCATGAAGACCATGCGCGAGATCTCCAAGCTCAGCGACCCGACCGGCGAGAAGCCGCGCACCCTGCACTACATGCGCGGCGTCTGCTCGGTGTTCTTCATGCGCGACGCCATGGCCATGGCCGCCAAGAACGGCCCGATCACCGGCGAGGCGGTCAAGAACGCCCTGGAGCAGATGCGCGACCACGTGCCAGCCGAGCTGGAGGGCGTGTGCCTGCCGCACACCTGGACGCCGGAGAGTCACCGCGGCACCAACAAGGTGATGCTCTACACCAGCCACTGGAACGACGGCAATCCGCAGATCAAGCACCTCGCCACCATCGAGCTGCCGCAGCGCGACGACTGGCTGGGCTGGTGATCCGGCGCGCGGGTGGCCGCCGGCCGCCCGCGTCTTTCCATTGCTGACGAAACGGAGGAGTTCATGTCGCAGCCGGCCGAGCAAGTGCGGACCAAGCCGTCGGTGCTGTCGGTGAACAATATCGAGGTGGTCTACGACGACGTCATCCTGGTGCTGCGCGGAGTCAGCCTGGAGGTGCGACAGGGCGAGATCGTCGCCCTGCTCGGCGCCAACGGCGCGGGCAAGTCCACCACCCTCAAGGCCATCTCCGGCCTGCTCCGCACCGAGGACGGCGAGGTCACCCGCGGCAGCATCCAGTTCCTCGGCGAGGACATCGCCAACGCCGAGCCCGAGCACATCGTGCGCAAAGGCATCTTCCAGGTCATGGAGGGCCGTCGCGTGGTCGAGGACATGACCATCGTCGAGAACCTGCGCCTGGGCGCCTTCACCCGCAAGGACAAAGAGATCCGCAAGGATCTCGACATGGTGTTCGACTACTTCCCGCGCCTGCGCGAGCGCGCCCACAACCTGGCCGGCTACCTGTCGGGCGGCGAGCAGCAGATGCTGGCGATCGGCCGCGCGCTGATGGCCCGGCCCAAGATGATGTTGCTGGACGAGCCGTCCATGGGCCTGTCGCCGCTGCTGGTGAAGGAAGTGTTCAGCATCATCGGCACCATCAACCGCGAGCAAGGCCTGACCATGCTGCTGGTCGAGCAGAACGCCAACTGGGCGCTGCGCCTGGCCTCCTACGGCTACATCATGGAGAACGGCAAGATCGTGCTCGATGGCACCAAGGAAGAGCTGATGAACAACGAGGACGTGAAGGCCTCCTACCTCGGCGGCGGCGAGGAGCGGCGCTCGTTCAAGAACCTCAAGTCCTACAAGCGCCGCAAGCGCTGGCTGTAGCGGTCCGCGGCCGCCGCCCGGCGCCGTCGGCGGCGGCGCGTGACCGCGGCCCCCTCCGCGCCGGCGACCGGGCGGAGCAAGCCGCCTTCGCCACACCGACACGAACGATGACAAGCACGCGCACTCTTCCGGGAGGGCTCATGACCGATTTCTACGATTCTCTCGAGACCCGCTCCGCCGCCGAGCGCGCCGAGGCGCTGGCGCAGGCGCTGCCGCGGCTGGTGAGCGCGGCCAGAGCCAAGGCGCCGCACTTCGCGCGGACGCTGGCCGACGTCGATCCAGCCGCCATCGACAGCATCGAGGCGCTGGCGCGCCTGCCGGTGCTGCGCAAGGCCGATCTCACCGAGCGGCAGCAGGCCGAGCCGCCGTTCGGCGGCCTGACCACCGTGCCGCTGGCCGACCTGGCGCGGGTATTCCAGTCGCCGGGGCCGATCTACGAGCCGCAGGCGCGCCGCGCCGACTACTGGCGCTTCGCCCGCGCCATGCATGCCGCCGGCTTCCGCCGCGGCGAGCTGGTGCACAACACCTTCGCCTATCACTTCACCCCGGCCGGGCACATGTTCGACGCCGGCGCCGAGGCGCTGGGCTGCCCAGTGTTCCCGGCTGGCGTCGGGCAGACCGAGCTGCAGGCGCGCGCCATCGCCGACCTGCGCCCGACCTGCTACACCGGCACGCCCTCGTTCCTGAACATCATCCTGGAGAAGGCCGACGAGCTCGGCCTCAAGGTCGACAGCCTACGCAAGGGCCTGGTCACCGGCGAGCCGCTGCCGCCGTCGCTGCAGCAGCGGCTGCGCGCGCGCGGCATCGACCTCTATCAGTGCTACGGCACCGCCGATCTCGGGCTGGTGGCGTACGAGACCGCCGCGCGCGAGGGGCTGGTGGTGGACGAGGGCGTGATCGTCGAGATCGTCCGCCCCGGCAGTGGCGACCCGGTGCCGCCCGGCGAGGTCGGCGAAGTGGTGGTAACCGTGCTCAACCCGGAATACCCGCTGCTGCGCTTCGCCACCGGCGACCTGTCGGCGGTGCTGCCCGGCCTCTGCCCCACCGGCCGCACCAACCTGCGCATCAAGGGCTGGATGGGCCGCGCCGACCAGACCACCAAGGTGCGCGGCATGTTCGTCCACCCCGCGCAGGTCAACGCCGTGGTCAAGCGCCACCCGGAGATCGGCCGCGCCCGGCTGGTGGTCACCCGCCACGACGAACGCGACGAGATGACGCTGCACTGCGAGATCGCCCACGCCCCGGAAGGGCTGGCGGCGGCCATCGCCGAGAGCATCCGCGAGATCTGCAAGCTGCGCGGCGAGGTGCGGTTCGTCCCGCCCGGATCGCTCGCCAACGACGGCAAGGTGATCGACGACCAGCGCAAATACGAGTAGGCGCCGCGCGGGGAGCACACACGCCCCGCGCCGGCAATGGCAAAACCGCTCACGCCGCTGAGCGGTCCCGCCATCGTTTCGGCGCGGCAGCCGCCCTAATCTCAAACGATCCAGGCCATGCGGCCGCAGACGCCGCTGTTTCAGGAAACAGGCCAATGACCGATCTGTCCACCGAATACCGGGCCCTGGCGGCCTACAAGCCCCGGCACAAGATCCGCTTCGTCACCGCCGCCTCGCTGTTCGACGGCCACGACGCCTCGATCAACGTCATCCGCCGCATCCTCCAGAGCATGGGCGCGGAAGTGATCCACCTCGGCCACAACCGCTCGGTGGACGAAGTGGTTACCGCCGCGCTGCAAGAGGACGTGCATGGCATCGCGGTCAGCTCTTACCAGGGCGGCCACATCGAGTACTTCAAGTACATGATCGACCTGCTGCGCGCGCGCGGCGGCGAACACATCCAGGTGTTCGGCGGCGGCGGCGGCGTGATCGTGCCGGCCGAGATCCGCGAACTGCAGGAATACGGCGTGGCGCGCATCTACTCGCCTCAGGACGGCCAGCGCATGGGCCTGCAAGGCATGGTCGGCGAGATGCTGATGCGCTGCGACCGCGACCTGAGCGTGCACGCGCCGCGCGACCCGGCCGCCATCCAGGGCCACACCGACCAGGCCTGGCGCGAGCTGGCGCGGCTGATCACCGCGCTCGAGAACGGCAGCACCGACCCAGCCCTGGTGCAGGCGCTCAAGACCCAGGCGGCGCAATGCCGCACGCCGGTGGTCGGGATCACCGGCACCGGCGGCGCCGGCAAGTCCAGCCTCACCGACGAGGTGATCCGCCGCATCCGCCTCGACCAGAACGACGCGCTGCGCATCGCGGTGATCTCCATCGACCCGTCGCGCCGCAAGAGCGGCGGCGCCCTGCTCGGCGACCGCATCCGCATGAACGCCATCGGGCCGTGGGCGCAGGGGCCGCGGGTGTACATGCGCAGCCTGGCGACCCGCGACTTCGGCACCGAGATCAGCTCGGCGCTGCCGGACGTGATCGCCGCCTGCAAGGCGGCCGGCTTCGACCTGATCATCGTCGAGACCTCCGGCATCGGCCAGGGCGACGCCGCCATCGTGCCGTTCGTAGACGTGCCGGTCTACGTCATGACCCCCGAGTTCGGCGCCGCCAGCCAGCTCGAGAAGATCGACATGCTCGACTTCGCCGAGTTCGTGGTGATCAACAAGTTCGACCGCAAGGGCGCGGCCGACGCCCTGCGCGACGTCGCCAAGCAGGTGCAGCGCAACCGCGGCGCCTTCGACCGATCGCCGGAGGAAATGCCGGTGTTCGGCACTATGGCCAGCCGCTTCAACGACGACGGCGTCACTGCCTTCGCCCAGGCGCTGCTGGCCCGCCTCGCCGAACTGGGGCTGGCGCTGCGCCCCGGCCTGCTGCCCAAGGTGAACACCCGCCACAGCACCCACCAGGTGGTGATCGTGCCGCCGTCGCGCACCCGCTACCTGGCGGAGATCGCCGAGACCGTGCGCGGCTACAAGAAGCGGGCGCTGGAGCAGGCGCGGCTGGCGCGCGAGATCCAGCAGCTGCGCCAGGCCGCGCGCCTGCTGCGCAGCGAGTGCCCCGAGCAGGCCGAAGCCGCGCCAGCGCTGGAGCAGCTGGCCGCGCAGCGCGAGACGCGCCTGGAGCCGCACGCCCGCGCCCAGTTGGAGCAGTGGCCGGCGCTGCAGCAAGCCTATGCCGGCGACGAGCACGTGGTGAAGGTGCGCGACAAGGAGATCCGCACCAAGCTCACCCACACCACCCTGTCCGGCAACAAGATCCGCAAGGTGGCGCTGCCGCGCTTCGAGGATCACGGCGAGCTGCTGCGCTGGCTGCTGCTGGAGAACGTGCCCGGCGCCTTCCCGTTCACCGCCGGAGTGTTCCCGTTCAAGCGCGAGAACGAGGACCCCACACGCATGTTCGCCGGCGAAGGCGACGCCTTCCGCACCAACCGCCGCTTCAAGCTGCTCTCCGAGGGCATGCCGGCCAAGCGCCTGTCCACGGCGTTCGACTCGGTGACGCTCTACGGTCACGATCCAGACGTGCGCCCGGACATCTACGGCAAGATCGGCAACTCCGGCGTATCGATCGCCACCCTGGACGACATGAAGGCGCTCTACGACGGTTTCGACCTGTGCGACCCGTCGACCTCGGTGAGCATGACCATCAACGGCCCGGCGCCGACCCTCCTGGCGATGTTCATGAACACCGCCATCGACCAGCGCCTGGACCGCTTCCGCGCCGAGCACGGCCGCGAACCGACCGCCGAGGAGGCCGCCGAGATCCGCGCCTGGGTGCTGCAGAACGTGCGCGGTACGGTGCAGGCCGACATCCTCAAGGAGGATCAGGGTCAGAACACCTGCATATTCTCCACGGAGTTCTCGCTCAAGGTGATGGGCGACATCCAGGAGTATTTCGTGCGCAACAAGGTGCGCAACTTCTACTCGGTGTCGATCTCCGGCTACCACATCGCCGAGGCCGGCGCCAACCCGATCAGCCAGCTCGCCTTCACCCTCGCCAATGGCTTCACCTACGTGGAGTCCTACCTGGCGCGCGGCATGCACATCGACGACTTCGCGCCGAACCTGTCGTTCTTCTTCTCTAACGGCATGGACCCGGAATACACCGTGATCGGCCGGGTGGCGCGGCGCATCTGGGCGGTGGCGATGCGCGAGAAGTACGGCGCCAACGAGCGAAGCCAGAAGCTGAAGTACCACATCCAGACCTCCGGCCGCTCGCTGCACGCCCAGGAGATCGCCTTCAACGACATCCGCACCACGCTGCAGGCGCTGATCGCTATCTACGACAACTGCAACAGCCTGCACACCAACGCCTACGACGAGGCGATCACCACGCCCACCGACGAGTCGGTGCGGCGCGCCCTGGCGATCCAGCTGATCATCAACCGCGAGTGGGGCCTGGCCAAGAACGAGAACCCCAACCAAGGCAGCTTCATCATCGAGGAGCTCACCGACCTGGTGGAGGAAGCGGTGCTCGCCGAGTTCGAGCGCCTGGCCGAGCGCGGCGGCGTACTCGGCGCCATGGAGACCGGCTACCAGCGCAGCCGCATCCAGGAGGAATCGCTCTACTACGAGCACCGCAAGCACGACGGCTCGCTGCCCATCATCGGCGTCAACACCTTCCGCAACCCGAACGGCGACGACATCCCCGAGGAGCTGGAGCTGGCGCGCTCCACCGAGGAGGAGAAGCAATCGCAGCTCAAGCGCCTGCGCGAGTTCCAAGAACGCCACGCCGCCGAGGCGCCGGCGATGCTGCAGCGGCTCAAGCAGGCGGTGCTCGACAACCAGAACGTGTTCGAGGTGCTGATGGACGCCGTGCGGGTCTGCTCGCTGGGGCAGATCACCGCGGCGCTGTTCGAGGTGGGTGGTCAGTACCGGCGGAACATGTAATAACGTCAGTCCCCCTCGCGCGCCGAGGGGGACGGAACAACCGGGAGCCGCACATTCATGGGACACCGCCTCTCCAAGATCGCCACCCGCACCGGCGACGCCGGCACCACCGGCCTCGGCGACGGCAGCCGCGTGAGCAAGGCCAGCGCGCGCATCGCCGCGGTCGGCGACGTCGACGAGCTCAACTCGCACATCGGCCTGCTGCGGGCGATCGGCCTACCGGCCGATGAGCTGGACATGGACGGGCTGCTCGGCAGCGTGCAGCAGGATCTGTTCGACCTCGGCGGCGAGCTGAGCATCCCCGGCTTCACGCTGCTCAAGGAGGAGCGGCTGCTGGCTCTGGACCAATGGCTGGCCGACGCCAACGCCACCCTGCCGCCGCTCAAGGAATTCATCCTGCCCGGCGGCTCGCTGGCGGCGGCGCAGGCGCACGTCTGCCGCACCGTCTGCCGCCGTGCCGAGCGCACCGTCGTGGCGCTCGCCGAGCAGGAAGCGGTGAACGACGCCGGCCGGCACTATCTCAACCGGCTCTCCGACGTGCTGTTCGTCATGGCGCGCCTGCTCAACCGCCACGCCGGCGGCGGCGAGACCCTGTGGCGCCGGAATCGGTAAGGGCGGGCATGGGCTATCCGCAGCGCATCGTCTGCCTGACCGAGGAACCCACCGAGGTGCTCTACGCCCTCGGCGAGCAAGCGCGCATCGTCGGCATCTCCGGCTTCACCGTGCGCCCGCCGCAGGCGCGCAAGGAAAAGCCCAAGGTCTCGGCCTTCACCAGCGCCAAGATCGACCAGATCCTCGCCCTGCGGCCGGATCTGGCGATCGGCTTCTCCGACATGCAGGCCGACGTCGCCCAGGCGCTGATCAAGGCCGGCGTGGAGGTGTGGATCGCCAACCACCGCAGCGTCGCCGGCATCCTCGGCTACGTGCGCCGGCTCGGCGCGCTGGTGGGCGCCCACGACAAGGCCGAGCGCTACGCGCAAGCGCTGGAGGCCCACATCGAGCGGGTACGCGCCGCCGCCCAGACCCTGCCGCGCCGCCCGCGCGTCTACTTCGAGGAATGGGACTCGCCGCCGATCAGCGCCATCCGCTGGGTATCGGAGCTGATCGCCATCGCCGGCGGCGAGGACATCTTCCCCGAGCGCGCCGCCGCCAGCCTCGGCCGCGACCGCATCATCGCCGACCCGCAGGAGATCGTGCGGCGGGCGCCGGACATCGTCATCGGCTCTTGGTGCGGCAAGAAGTTCCGCCCCGAGCAGGTGGCCGCCCGCCCCGGCTGGGAAAGCGTACCGGCGGTACGCGACGGCGAGCTGCATGAGATAAAGTCGCCGCTGATCCTGCAGCCGGGACCGGCGGCGCTGACCGACGGCCTGGACGCCCTGCATGGAATCATCGCGCGCTGGGTGCGCCGGCAAGCCGCCGGCTAAGCCCGCGCCGCGCCAGATCAACCGCAACCGAGACGATCGATGCAGCAACAACCGGTACTGTTCGAAGAGCGCGCCGCCGCCAACGGCAAGCGCGTCGGCTTCGCCACCCTCAACGCCGAGCGCACGCTCAACGCCCTCAACCAGGCCATGATCGACTTGCTCCTGCCCCAGCTGCAGCGCTGGGCGGAGGACCCGGCCATCGCCTGCGTGATGCTAGCCGGCAGCGGCGGCAAGGCCTTCTGCGCCGGCGGCGACATCGTCGGCCTCTACCGCGCCATCCAGGCGCACGGCCCCGGCCCCAACCCCACGGTCGAGCGCTTCTTCGCCACCGAATACCGCCTGGACTACCTCATCCACACCTACCCCAAGCCGCTGCTGTGCTGGGGGCACGGCATCGTCATGGGCGGCGGCCTGGGGCTGATGGCCGGCGCCAGCCACCGCGTGGTCACCGCCGAGTCGCGCCTGGCCATGCCCGAGATCACCATCGGCCTGTACCCGGACGTGGCCGGCACCTGGTTCCTCAACCGCATGCCCGGCCGCACCGGCCTGTACCTCGCCCTCACCGGCTGCTCGATCAACGCCGCCGACGCCCTGTACGCCGGCCTGGCGGACTATCTCCTCGACAACGAGCAGCGCGAAGCGGTTGCTGCCGCACTCACCGCCGCCGACTGGAGCGACGACCCCGGCGCCAATCGCGCCCTGCTCTCCCGGCTGCTGCGCGGCTTCGCCGCCGAGCGGCGCGCGCCCCGCCCGGAACCGCAGCTGGAGTGCCACCGCGAGGCGATCGACCGCGCCACCGACCAGCACCGGGTCGAGGACATCGTCGCCGCGCTGCGCGCCGAGGCCGAGCACACCCCCTGGCTCGCCGCCGGCCTGGAAACGCTGCTGCGCGGCTGCCCCACCTCGGCGCGGGTGATCCTCGAACAGTACCGGCGCGGCCGTCATCTGTCGCTGCGCGAGACCTTCGAGCGCGAGCTGGAGCTGTCGGTGCAGCTCACCCGCCGCCCGGACTTCGCCGAAGGCGTGCGCGCCCTGTTGGTGGACAAGGACCGCAACCCGCGTTGGCAGCCGGCCACGCTCGCCGAGGTGAGCGAGGAAATGGTCGAGGCGCTGTTCCTGCCGCCGGCCGGCCTCGAGGGCTCGGCGTTGAGCGGCAAGGAGACGCACGCGGCCGGCGCGCCCGTGGTCGCCGCATGACGGCCGCGCGTCTGTCAGGCATGTCGGTTCAAGGCCCCGCTCCCTTCACGGAAGCGGGCTAGGGAGAGCGGGCCGTCCGGTTCGCGGCCCACCGCCGCCGGGGCCCGAAGAACGCAAACCCAACTCCGGAGAGCACCAACCATGAGCAACGATCCGATCGTCATCGCCGCATACGCCCGCACCCCGATGGGCGGCTTCCAGGGCGACCTGGCCGCCCTGCGCGCCCCGGAACTGGGCGCCGCCGCCATCCGCGCCGCCGTCGAGCGCGCCGGCCTGCAACCCGAGGACGTGCAGGAAGTGTTCATGGGCAACGTGCTGTCGGCCGGCATCGGCCAGGCGCCCGCCCGCCAGGCCGCGCTCGGCGCCGGGCTGCCGAGGAGCGTGCCCTGCACCACCGTCAGCAAGGTCTGCGGCTCCGGCATGAAAGCGGTGATGCTGGCCCACGACCTGATCAAGGCCGGCAGCGCCGACGTCATGGTGGCCGGCGGCATGGAGAGCATGAGCAACGCCCCCTACCTGCTCGACCGCGCCCGCGCCGGCTACCGCCTCGGCCACGGCCAAGTGCTCGACCACATGTTCTTCGACGGGCTGGAGGACGCCTACGAGAAGGGCCGGCTGATGGGCACCTTCGCCGAGGACACCGCCGCCCACTACGGCTTTAGCCGCGAGGCCCAGGACAACTACGCGCTGGAGTCGCTGCGCCGCGCCCAGCGCGCCATCGCCGACGGCAGCTTCGACAAGGAAGTGGTGCCGGTCACCGTCAGCGGCCGCAAGGGCCCGGTCGAGGTGCGCCACGACGAGCAGCCCGGCAAGGCCAGCCCGGAGAAGATCCCCACGCTGAAACCCGCCTTCCGCAAGGACGGCACCGTCACCGCCGCCAACGCCAGCTCCATCTCCGACGGCGCCGCCGCCCTGGTGCTGATGCGCCGCTCCGAAGCCGAGCGCCGCGGCATCACCCCGCTGGCCACCATCCTCGGCCACGCCGGCCACGCCCAGGAACCGGCCTGGTTCACCACCGCCCCGGTCGGCGCCATCCGCAAGCTGCTGGACAAGCTCGGCTGGCGCACCGCCGACGTCGACCTGTACGAGATCAACGAAGCCTTCGCCGTGGTCACCATGGCCGCCATGCGCGACCTCGACCTGCCGCACGACAAGGTCAACGTCCACGGCGGCGCCTGCGCCCTCGGCCACCCCATCGGCGCCTCCGGCGCGCGCATCATCGTCACCCTGCTCGCCGCCCTGGAGAAATACGGCCTCAAGCGCGGCGTCGCCTCGCTCTGCATCGGCGGCGGCGAAGCCACGGCGATCGCCATCGAGCGGGCCTAAAACCGCGCGCTTTCCACGTGCGTTGTAGCTGGGATCAGGCAGGACAGTCGCCTCTTACGTCCCTTCCCCCCTCGCTACGCTCTCCCCCACGAGGGGGGGAGGGAACTGACTGGCCACCGTCCTGCCAAGTTTCAGCTACCACGCACTGGAAAATCGCTCTCGGTCGATGTGGGCATACCGCCAGCGTCTTGTGGGAGAGAGACACCAACAAACCACAAAGCTCACCCCATGGCTGCCCTCCCCGCCTTCGAGAGAACAGGCTTCATGGCGACCCTGCGTGCACCAACCCGCCGCAAAACGCTATTCACACTATCCCTGCGCTAAGATTGCGCCGTGGGGCATGGGGAATCGCCTTGCACGCATTTCTCGAACGATCGTCGAGCCGCCAGAGGCTTTGGCGGCGGCAACGCGGGACACCGCCTTTGCCACCGTCCGCCAGCGAATAACGAAGGTAAAACCATGAAACTGCAGAGCATCGTTCTGGGCGCCGCGCTGTTGTCGGCCATCACCCCGGCGGGCGCCGAACCGCGGCGGTCGCACGACTGGCAGTGGGACATCGACGGCGACAGCTACTATTACGCGGCGACGGCGACGCCGTCGGGCCATGCGTTCGGCCAGTACTGCTATTTCGATTCCGGCTCCTGCTACTACCTTATCGGCGTGAAAACTACTTGCGACATCGGCGACGAATACCCGGCGCTGCTGAATTCCGACGCCGGGTCGGCGCACGTCACCCTGATCTGCTCGCACAAGTTCGACGACTACAACGTCTTTTTCATCACCCCTTTCGACGATATCGACCGCATCGCCAAATCCGCCAGCCGCGTCGGATTCGCCGTTCCGCTACAGAACGATCTATTCAAGGTGGTCCGTTTCAGTCTGGAAGGCTCGACCTACGCCATCGAGTCCATGCGGCGGGCGGCCGAGCAGCGAATCCGGAACCAGCCCTCGCGCGGCAAGCGGCCGAGCGAGGAGCTTCTCTAGAATTTTCACGCTGCCTTGAACGGAAGGCTGCCACGACGCGGCACGCCGCCGGCGCAGTCCTGCGGAGCGCATCACCGACGGCGATGCGCCCGCTGCGCGCGACCCAATGAGCCGCTCACCCCTACCCTGGCAACTCCTTGCCCAGCTTGCGCAGACACGCCTGCAGCTCCGCCTTGCTGATGTCGATCCGCTCCAGCACCCGGCCGTAGAGCATGGCGGTGGGCACGGGGCGGCCGCCGCGCTCGCGCTGAGTTTCGGCGAGCACGGTCATCACGATGCGCTCCAAGCGGGTGAGCCCGTCGCGCACGTCCGGCAGGTGATCGTAGGGGCCGACGGTCATGGCGGGATCAGGCCGGCGCGCGGTTGGTGGCGTCGGCGGTGAAGCCGGCCAAGCCGAACTTGCGCGAGAGCAACCGATCCAGCACCCGAGTCGGCAGCAGCCGCTTCAGCAGCAGGAAGGCGGTGCTGCCCTTGCCGATGCGCTTCACGGCCGGCGGTGAATCCTGACCGATGGTCCGCACCAGCTCGCGCACGAACGCCTCGGTCGGCGTGCTGCCCTGCTGCGAGGCCTGGGCGCGAGCTTCGATGTACGGGCGCAGCGGCTCGTAGCGGGAACTGGCCGGCAAGGTGGCGGCGAGGTTGCGCTGGGCGTTGTTGCCGAACTCGGACTGGATGGCGCCCGGCTGCACGGTCAGCACCCGCACGCCGAACGGCGCCAGCTCCATGCGCAGAGCGTCGGAGAGGCTGTGCAGCGCCGCCTTGGTGGCGCAGTAGGCGCCGGAGAACGGCGTGGTGAGGACGCCGGAGATGCTGCCGATGTTGACCACCAAGCTACCGCGCTCGCGGGCGAGCAGCGGCAGCGCCGCCTGCACCAGGGCGAGCGGCGCGAACACATTGGTTTCGAACTGTCGGCGCACCTGCTCCAGCGGCATTTCCACCACCGGCCCCATGGCGCCGTAGCCGGCGTTGTTGACCAGCAGGTCGAGCCGCCCGGCTTCCTGCTCGATGCGCGCGAGACAGGCGGCGATCTGCTCGGCATCGTTGACGTCGAGCCGTACCGGGCGCAGCCGGTCGCTCGCCAGCGACTGCAAGGCTTCCGGCCTGCGGGCGCCGGCGTACACGGTCCAGCCTTCGCGCGCCAGCTGCTGCGCCAGTTCCCGGCCGATGCCGGTGGAGCATCCGGTGATCAAAGCGATTCCTGGTTTCATGCCTCACCTGAACAAGGAAAGAGGAGACGGATTCATTCTTTTCTCGGGTCCGATCCATCCCTGGCATGAACCTGCCCCTTCCTGGTGGCGACTTCCGTAGCCTAGTCGAGAACGGTCCTCTTTGCTTCTCGCCACGGCTCTGGGTCGCTGACGCTTACCTGCGCTGGCCAGTCTGGCCGCCGCCCGAAGCGATATCAGCAATTTTCCGTTCGCGCAAAACGCCCCGCCATGACCGCATCTTCGGTCGACTCACGGCGGCCATCAGCACCGGTTTGGGAAACACATACCTCCCTGAAATCCGCTCCGAAATCGTCGATTCCGGCTTTTCACGCGCGCCGCATGTCCGCGCTCCTTGCGCTCACCGCTCCGCGATCAGGCCGGCTGGCTGGCACGGCCTCACCGCCTTATCGGCTGATTTCATGCGCGTCGGTGGTTCTCAACATTTGCGCCGAAACGTCGGCCAATAAAGCGGGTGCTCGCCAGTCTCTGCCGGAAGCCGTTCAAGGCCGTCAAGGCGGAAAAAAACCGTGGGAAATGATCGTTTGTTCTCGATTCGGGAAAGCTCCCGCCAACGACGATGAGCCCATTCGACGGCCAAGCCGGGCGGCGCGACGGAAGGTCACCGCGCGCCCGGCGCCAAGCGGCTCAGTGCCTCGGCCCGACCGCGGACGCGAATACCCAGCGTTCGCCGTAGGACGGCACGTCCACCACGCGGTCCTCGACCTGCTTGAAACGCTGCGCCAGCGCTTCCATGAGCTCCTCGCGCAGCTCGGGCTGATGTTCGCTGCAGCATTGCATGCTGAACACCCCGTCCGGCGTCAGCCGGTCGACGACGTTATCGAGCACCCGCGCGATGAAGGCGCTGCGGTCCTCGTCGGCGCCGACCGGCTCCATGGTCAGGTCGTAAACGATGCCGTCGCAAGGCGGGGTCTGTTCGAGATAGCCGAGCGCGTCGCCGATCACCAGCTCGGCGTTGTCGGCCTGGAAGGCGTCTTCGCAGACCCGCGGCAGGTAGCGGGCGGACATCTCCACCACCATCGGGTCGATGTCCACCAGCACTGCCCGCTCGGCGCCTTCCCTGAGGGCGGCCTTGAGCACGCCGCCGTCGCCGCCGCCGAGGATCAGCACCTTGCCGAGCGCATCGCGCCGCACCAAGGGCTCGATCATGGTCTGATGGTAGATTTCGTCGCTTTCGGCGATCTGCAGATCGCCGTCCAGAAACAGCATGCGGCCGTATTCCGGCGTTTCGCTGATAACAATGTGCTGATAATCCGACTGAAGTTCTTTCAGAACCGGGAAACCGCGAGCGATGTACTCGGGCATGGCAATTCGAGGCAATACGGACATATCGGCTCCCCCCTGTGGTTAGAAGGATGAGTCGTGTCCGGCTCCGTTTCCTTGAGAAAAGCGCCGTGCCTTGCGGGATAAGGCACGACCTTATCCGCCGCGGGCAAGAACCGGCCACGGCGATCTCAGGAGTCCGAACGAAGTAACCCATGTTACAACGAAGGCGCCGATTGGGCTAACCGACGGGCGGTTTTGCTTTTGGTAACAGTCGCTTGGGCCACCCCAAAACCGTGCGGCGGCGGCCCCGAACCGGCTGGACAGAGCGCTCGCGGGGTGCAACCATCGCCGCTCGCTTTCACCGCAGCTAGGTGGAGTTCGGCATGGATTGGCAGTCGATGCTTTCGCTGGCGGTGTTCGCGGGCACGCTGGCGGCTGTGGCGCTGGTCGCGTACGGCATTCGGCGCATCCCCTACCTGCGCGATCAGCCCGTCGAAGGCCCCCTGCCCCGCCTGTCGGTGGTCATCGCCGCGCGCGACGAGGCGGCGACCATCGAGCCGGCGCTGCGGTCGCTGCTGAACCTCGACTACCCGGCGCTGGAAATCGTCGTCGTCGACGACCGCTCCACCGATGCCACCGGTACCATCCTGCAGCGCATGACCGCGCAGGAGCCACGGCTGCGGGTGATCCAAGTGCGGTCCCTACCGCCGGACTGGTTGGGCAAGACCCATGCCCTGCACCTGGGAGCCGCGCAGGCTAGCGGCGAGTTCCTGCTGTTCACCGACGCGGACGTGCTGTTCGCCCCAGACTGCTTGGCGCGGGCCGTGAGCTATGCGCAGCGCCGACAGCTGGACCATCTGGTGGTGTTTCCCGACTTGCTGGCGGATAACCGCTTGCTGCGAGCGATGCTGGTGCTGTTCGTGGCCGGCATGATCGGCATGTTCCAGCCCTGGCGGGTGACGCACGCGCGCCGCCGCTACATCGGCATCGGCGCCTTCAATCTGGTGCGGGCGCGGAAGTACCGTGAAGCGGGCGGGCACGCCCCACTCGCCTTGGCGCCGCTGGACGACCTGATGCTGGGCAAGCTCCTGAAACGCAACGGCGCCCGCGCCGACGCGCTGTTCGGCCAGGGCCTGCTGGCGGTCGCCTGGTACCGCACGCCGAGAGAGATGATCCTCGGTCTGGAGAAAAACATCTTCAGCGGCTTCGACTACAGCTTCGTGAAGCTGACGGCGGCCACCGCGGTCGCCGCGCTGATGGCGTTCTGGCCGGTACTGGGCCTGTTCCTGACCGACGGCGCGGCGTTCGCCCTCAACCTGGCCACCATCGCCGTCAGTCTGCTCCTGCAGGGGCAGCTGGCGCGGCGGGCGAACTGGAGTCTCGATTGCCTGCTCTATCTTTGGCCGGCGCAAGCGCTGACGCTCTATACCTGGTGGCGCGCTGCCCTCCGGGCGCAGCTCCGCCAGGAGATCGAGTGGCGCGGTACGCGCTACCCGCTGGCGAAGATCAAGGCACGGCATTTTTGAGCCGTATCCCGTAGAATCGCGCCCATCATGGCTCCGAAATCCGCCGTTTCCGTATACCGATCGAAGATCGACGGCTGGCTGCTGGTGGCGCTCGGCGCCGCCATGGCGATCACCGCCTACGGCGTGGTCGACATGCTTTGGCACGCCCCCGAGCAGTGGGGGTCGGCACTCGCCGGCGCCCTGATCGGCCTGGTCCTGCCGCTGTCGATCCTGCTGGGCACGCGCTACGTCATCGACCACGGCCAACGGCTGCTGCGGGTGCGCTGCGGCCCGTTCCGCTGGCGCATACCGATCGCGTCGATCACCTCCATCTCGCCCTGTCTGTCGCTGCAATCCAATCCGGCGCTGTCCATCGAGCGGCTGCGCATCGACTACCGTCCCAACCGCTCGCTGCTCGTCTCGCCGCGCCATCAAGAACGCTTCGTTGCGGAAATCGAGGCGCTGCGGCAAGGCGGCTGAGCGCGCCGGACAAATACATTCAAGTCTCCGCCAGCGGCCTTTGTTAGCGTCGTCTCCAGCCTGTACCTCAGGCGTAACACAAAGACCGGGCAAACCGGCAGGAGGAGACGATCGATGAGAATCCGCAGTAAACGGATCGGCTTGACGCGGGCGGCGACGCTCATGGCGGCGGGGCTGGTGGTAGCCCTGCTGACGGCCTGCGGTTCCGATTCCAATTCCAACGATCAGGCGAGGACGTCGGAAGGCGTATTCCTGGACGGCCTGATCAGCGGCCTGAACTATCGGACGGAAACGCAGGAAGGCATCATCGGCGAGGACGGCAAATTCCACTATCGGGAGGGCGAAACCATCACCCTCTCGGTCGCCGGCATCGTGCTGGGCAGCGCTCCCGCTGGGCAGAAGCTCGCGTTCGAGGAAATCGTGCCCGCCGTCGCGGCCGATAGCACCAATTCGATGCTGATCAACATGGCCCGCCTGCTGATCAGCCTGGACGACGACGGCAACCTGCTTAACGGCATCCGCATCAACGCCACCGCGCGGGAAACCATCGGCAAGTATCTGCAGGCCAACCCACTGCCCTCGCCGGAGATCTTCTCGGACACGCCCGCGTTCGAGGCGGCGATGACTGGTACCGACGGCCTGTTCGAGCAGCTGAACGCGGCGGGCGTGTTCGCCGAGAACGCCAACGACCAGCGGCGCTCGCTCGCCGACCGGTTCCTGGCCTGGTTCCATTTGCAGGACGTGCTCGACCTGATCGCCGGCAAGCCGGTCGACCATAGCCTGCGGCCGGTGCTGTTCATCCACGGCGGCGCTGGCTCCGCTTCCCAGTTCGAGTCCCAGGCCGAGCGGTTCCTGGCCAACGGCTATCCCCGCACCTACCTGGCCGTCTACGAGTACGACACCAACACCGGTCAGAGCCCGACCGACGAGGCTCAGGCGGCCCAACGCAACCTGCAGATCGACGCCATCATCGATCATCTGCGGCGCATTTCCGGGCACGACAAGGTCAACCTCATCGGCCACTCCATGGGCACCGGCGTCAGCATGATGTACCTGCGCGACCCGAACCGGGCCGCCCGGATCGAGCGCTATGTCAACATCGACGGCGCCGCGGCGGATGCGCCGCCCGGCGGCGTGCCGACCCTGGCGCTCTGGGGCCAGTACGTGGAGCTCGAAGTGGGCGGCGCGGAAAACGTCTATCCGCCGGCGGATAACCCGGTGGGCCATATCGAGGTGGCCACCTCGGCCGAATCGTTCGCGCGGATCTACCGCTTCTTCAATGGCAAGGAGCCGGGCACCATCCATGCGCCGGTAGCTGAGGGCGACCACGTCTGGCTGGTCGGCCGGGCCAACATCTTCCCGCAGAACGTCGGCGCCGCCGGCACCACGCTGGCCATCTATCCGGTCGATCCCGACACGGGCATGCGCCGCGGCGAAACCCCGCTGCACACCCAGCCGATCGGCGAGGACGGCCGCTGGGGGCCGTTCCGTGTGGAGAAAGGCGCGACCTACGAGTTCGTCCTGATGCGCGAAAGCGCGAACAACGACCACTACTTCTACCGGGAGCCGTTCTACCGGGATAACTATTTCATCCGGCTGAACACCTCGAATCCCGGCACGGGCGTCGGCGCCTTGCTGCACCGCAGCCCCAACCACACCAACCTGATGATCAGCCGCGACAAGGAGCTCTGGGGCGATCAGGACGGGCGTAACGATGTGCTGACGGTCGACGGCGTCAACGTGATCACACCGCAGGTCGCGCCGCTCCTCAAGCGGCTGAGCGCGATCTTCCTGCACGACCGCAATTCCGACGGCGTCAGCAACCTGGAGGTGCCGGATCCGGTGTTCAGTCTGCTGCCGTTCATGTCGGGTCTCGACCTGTACATTCCGGCCAGCTCGCCGCCCAACGGCACGATCCGCATCGAGCTCACGCCGCGCGGCGGCAACGGCGCCAAGCAGGTGATCAACGTGCCGAACTGGTCGTCCGAGCAGGTCCGCACGGTAACGGTGCAGTTCCGCGACTATCTCCAACAGTAAGGCGAACTCTACGCCGCATCCGCCACAGGGGCGCTCGCGCAGCGCCCCTTTTTTCGTCTGTCGTCGCCCGCCCTCCCCTTGAACCGATCTCCAGCAATCCAGGACACTCGCTGACCGAACCGCGCGCCGCCGCTCGTGTTGTCTTGGGTGACCGCCCTCGCGGACGCCGCGGCCACCCGCCCCGGAGATCCGTCTCATGCATTATCTGGACAAAAAGATCCCGCCGCTCCTGGTCGCCGTCTGCTTCGGCTTGGCCATGTGGGTGCTCTCCCGCTTCGCGCCCGCCCTCGACCTGAGCCCGATCGCGAAAACCGCCATCACGCTCGCGGCCGTGCTGGCCGCCGCGGTATTCGGCGTCGCGGCGGTGGTGTCGTTCCGACGGGCGCGCACCACAGTCAATCCCTTACAGCCGGAAGCGGCCTCGGCGCTGGTGACCTCGGGCATCTACCGGTACACGCGCAATCCCATGTACGTTGCCATGGCCTTGCTGCTGGTCGCGCTATCGGCGTGGCTGGCGTTCCCGTGGAGCCTGTTGTGCGTCGCTGGCTTCGTGTCCTACATGAACCGCTTCCAGATCGCACCCGAGGAACGGGCGCTGGAGGCGTTGTTCAGCGAGGAGTACCGCCGTTACTGCGCGCGGGTACGGCGTTGGGTGTAACGCCGGGCGCTAGTGTCCGGCGCCGCGAAGCCGCCCGGCGGCACGCCGGGCGGGACGGGCCGCCGTGTCACCAGTTTTTGTAGTACGTCTCGTAGCCGGCGCCGCAGAAATCGCAGTTCGGACCGATGAACATGCCGCGGCGCTCGGTCTCGCCGCCCAGGTGCCAGCGCAGCCAGGCGACGATGATCGGCAAACCGTCGCGGGCGGCGCTGATGTGGTCGGAATCGCGCATGATCGTGAACCACGTTGGCACCGTGGAGTTGGCGTAATCGCGGCGGCAGTTGCCGGTCGCCAGGAGGTCGTTGGCGGCGCAGACGATCGCCGCGGGCTTGTGCAGACTGGACGGACCGTTGCCGTCGAACGAACCGCCAGCCACATGGATGGTGGTGGCGATGCGCGGATCCGAGCCGTTGGCGAAGGTCGCTATCGAACCGCGCGAATGGCCACCCAGCGCAATCCGGGTGGTATCGAGCTTCTGGTAGTAGGTGCTGGTCACGCGGCCGTTCTGGGTGATCAACCAATCCAGGGCCCGCCCCATCTCGGTGCCCTGCGACGACGACTCCTCCGAGTAGACCACGAAGCCGTGCGAGGCGATGCGGCGCAGATGATCCTCGTAGTCGCTCGGCCGCGAAGCCGCCCCCGGCCCCCAGATGAAGATCGGGTGCTGCAGGCCGTTGGCGCCGAGATTGGTGGGCCGCACCACCCAACCGGAGCGGGTCGGCCCTGCGTTGCGGTCGATGGTGGTAGCGAACGGCCCGTCGACATCGACCCGGCTCACCGGCGGCAAGGTGCCGCCGCCACCGCCCGTCGGCGGCGGCTCCGGCGTGGTCGGCGGGTTGAGCGCCCCGGCCGACAGCGGGAACAACCCGATGAACGCGCCGACGAGCAGCGTCCGTCGCAGCGTGGCTGTGATAGGCATGGCGTAGTTTCCTCCGTGAATTGTGGTTTTGCTGTTCGCCCGCTCCCTGGCCAGCTCGCGCGCAAGCCCTAACCTCCTCCCCCGTTGACGCGCGGCCACCCGCCGGCGAGCGCGCACCGCAACCGGAGCGTGCCCCCAGCCACGGCGGAGCCGGACGCAGAAAAGAGACAAGGCGACCAAAATGGTAGATCTTGATGCATTTTTTACAAATGCATCATCGCTTCTACGCCGCCGCTCACGCCCGGCCTCCCTCCCGGGCCGGCGGCGTGCCCGCGCAATCCAGCGCCTCGCCGTACTCCAGCTCCATCTTCACCCACGCCAGGCGCGCCTCCCCGTAGCGCACCCCGATCTCGCACAGAGTGCGTCGGAATTGCTGCACCGGCTTCAGCCCGGCCTTCAGCGGCAAGCGCGGCAGGTCGGCATCGACGGGCGGCGTGACCAGCACCAGGCCGCTGCGCAAGGTCACCGTCCCGGCCTCGGCCGCGGGCACTACCCTAACGTGGCCGGTGCGAGTCCAGGCATCGACGGCTAGCGCCAACGCCTCGTCGTCCATGCCGTTGCGCACGTCCACGCGCCACCGCTGATTGCGCCAGAAAGCCGCCTTGCTGAGCAGATAATCCGTGG
>Ga0207747_1000216_pt1 | contig 72721 bp, 53 predicted proteins | sample HigsolmetaGSP11D_FD_184839 | JGI IMG/M metagenome (GOLD analysis project Ga0207747, IMG submission 184839) | High solid enriched microbial communities from the Joint BioEnergy Institute, USA - SP1-1-D (SPAdes) | ecosystem: Engineered > Bioreactor > SSF (Solid state fermentation) > Aerobic >...
AACGTGGAGTTGAGATAGCTGCGCGCCGGCGAGGTCGCGAGCTTAAAGGGGTGCTTTTCATCCGCCTTTTCGTTCACGTCCCAATGGTCGGGCAGCGATGGCGGCAAATGTGCCAGCCCCCAATCGTGCCGTCGCCCGACCGGCACCTCAGCCCAATTAGGCCGGAAACGGAATTTCCCGTCGGGATAGCCAAATCCGTTGAGGAAGTGCGAGGTCTCGAAGTCGGGCTGGCAATCGATCCATTTCTTTGCTTCGAGCTCTTCGAGCGTGCCCCAGCCGGATTTGCGCAGCGTCCAGTCGATCAATTCGCGCGGCGTCATCTCGAATCCAGGATGTTTGGCGCCAACGCGCTTGGCCAGCTCGACGATGACGTCGTGATTTGAACGACACTCGCCCGGCGGCTCGATAAGTTTCGGGCCGAATAAGATGCTCTGCTGTCCGCCGGCTTGGTAGATATCGTCGTGCTCGAGGAACATGGTGGCCGGCAGCACGATGTCGGCCATCTGGGCCGTCGGCGTCATGAACTGTTCGTGCACGCAAACGAACAGGTCCTCGCGCATAAAGCCCTGCTTGACGAGCCGTTGCTCGGGCGCAACCTGCACCGGGTTCATGTTCTGAATGAAAAGCGCCGTAACAGGCGGCCCATCGCCGATGTCGTAGGGATCACCCGTCAGCACGGGGCCAATGCGCGACATATCGAGCACACGCACACTGGGATCGCGGACATCGAGCCCCTCGATCATCGTCTTGTCCCAGTGGAAGATCGCGCCGTTGTTATGGAATGCCCCACCGCCCTCGTGCAGCCAGGCCCCGGTGACGGACGCGATGCATGCGGCTGCGTGCATGTTCACTGCGCCGTTGCGCTGGCGTGAGAAGCCATAGCCGAGCCGGAAGTAGGTGCGCGGCGTTGTGCCGACCATGCGTGCGAATGTTTCGATCTCCTCGACCGAAAGCCCGGTAATGGCACTCGCCCACTCCGGTGTCCGCGCTCTCAGGTGCGCCTCCAGCTCGCGCGGACAATCCGTGTAACGCTCCATGTACGGCCAGTTCGCGTATCCGTCGCGGAACAGCACGTGCATGACGGCACAGGCGAGCGCGCCATCCGTGCCCGGACGCAGGCAAAGCGCCAGGTCGGCCTGCTCCATTGTGCCATTGCGGTAGATGTCGATGGCAACGATCTTGGCTCCGCGCTCCTTCCGAGCCCGGATGGCGTGCGTCATCACGTTGACCTGGGTGTTCACTGGGTTCGTGCCCCAGATCACGATAAGGTCGGACTTGGCCATCTCGCGCGGATCGGGCCCGGCGAGCTTGCCGGTGCCAGCGACGAATCCTGTCCAGGCAAGCGTCGTGCAGATCGACGCGAACATGTCTGAGTAGCGCTTGGCATGCCTGAGCCGGTTGATGCCGTCGCGCATCACGAGGCCCATGGTGCCCGCGTAGTAGTAGGGCCAGACGGCTTCCGAACCATACTTATGCTCCGCCGCGAGCATCGCCTCGGCGGTGATGTCGAGTGCGTCCTCCCACGAGATACGCTCGAATTCGCGCGATCCCTTGGGGCCCATCCGTCTCAGTGGATAGAGTAGCCGATCAGGATGATGAACGCGCTCGGCGTAGCGCGAGACCTTCGAGCAGATGACGCCGGCCGTGTAGGTGTTTTCCTTTGAGCCGCGCACGCGGCCGATGCGGCCGTTCCCGAGCAGCTCCACCTCGAGCGCACAGGTCGATGGGCAATCGTGCGGGCAGGCCGTATAGCCGATAGGAACCTTGGCGTCCATGTTTCGTTCTGCTGAAAACCTCAGGGCTCGAACCTGAAACGCTACCTGCTTTCGCCATCGGATGAAAGCAATTCGCGCCGGGAAACGCACGAGGCGGGCTGCAAAAACGAGTTTGTGTGTCCTGCTCGAGGGACACAGTTACGGAGCTTTCGAATGAAACTGTTTCTATCGTTATTGATTGCGCTCGGTGCTTTCGCTGCGGTCTCCGACAGTGCAGATGCGCGTAAAAGAGCAAGGGCGCCTGCCCCGTATGGCTACCAATACTACGCCCCACCCGCCTACCAAGGTTACCAGTACTACGGCCCACCTCCAGCCTATGGCTATCGCTACCGCGAGTCGGAGTACTCGGATTCACCCGATTGCATCGACGCGCGGAATCTTGACCCCGGCGGCAACTACGCCGACTATCCCTGTTGGGCCCGCCGGGCGTTGGCGCCGAAGCGCGATCGTTGACTTGCCGTAGCTTCGCGGCATGAGGCGGAAATAGTCGGTTGCCTAGGGCGTTGTCACAGGTGACACGCCCCTTCCGGCCCACTCGACCCCAAAAAAGCAAAATCCCGGGCCGCGTAATCAGCCCGGGATTTTTATTTCCAAAGTTCGGTCCGAAAGCTAACCGACGATCTCGCTCAGGCAGAAATTGAGAGCGATCTCTCGCTCTGCGGAAGCGGGGCTGTCCGAGCCGTGGACCGAGTTCTCGCCCACCGAGCGACCATAAAGCTTGCGGATGGTGCCCTCGGCCGCCTTGGCCGGGTCGGTTGCCCCCATCACCTCGCGATACCGGGCAATCGCGTTCTCACCCTCCAAAACCTGCACAACAATCGGGCCGGACGTCATGTAGTCGCAAAGTTCGCCATAAAACGGGCGATCTTTATGCTCTTCGTAGAATTTCTCGGCCTGCGCCTTGGTCCAACGCACGCGCTTTTGCGCCACGATGCGCAGTCCGGCTTGCTCGATGAGCGCGTTGATTGCGCCGGTCAGGTTCCGCTCGGTCGCGTCCGGCTTGATGATGGAGAGTGTACGCTCGATGGCCATATCTGCCCTCTGCCTTCCTATCCGCTGCTGGTTGGCGCCGGGTTATAGCCGCCACCCTGCGGGCCAGCAAGGGAGCCGGCCATGATCCATGATGAGCGAACGGCCGCAGTTCTATCGCCGGTTGCTGCCTTCCCCGCCGACAACGCAATGTTTATAACCTTCGCGGGCGGGCACACATCCGATACAAATAACGCTATTCATCGCGTTGAAGCTTCGGAAACCGTGCCGGCGATCACGGGCAAACAGCACGCCACTGCGCTTGCTGGCGGGCAGATACACACCTTATGCTCCGCGCGAGCGTCTGATTCAGGTGCAAACGAGTGTGAATGAGCGATGGCGGGGCCTGCTCCTCCGATAGAGTGGTATATAGCGCGCGACGGTAAGCAGTACGGCCCGCTTACGGACCTGGAAATGCGCAAGTTCGTCGAGCTTGGGCATCTGCGTCCGTCCGATCTTGTCTGGCGGTATGGTTTTCCGGATTGGCGGCCGGCCCTCGCCGTTTTCCCGCCCCAGCCGCGCCCTCAGCCTGCGCCGCCGCCTCAAACCGGTCGGCAACCCGAGCAACGGGGGTCGGCGGAGATACGCGACCGAGCACGTGAATATCAGCCTTCTTCCCAGCGGCAGCAGCCGTCCCCGTCTTTTGCTTCCGGTCCGGCGCGAACGGCCACATTGAACACCCCTGTAGCTGTATCGGGCCCATTCGACCATGAGGACGAAGAGGAGTTCGAGGACGAATTCGAGCCGGAGCCGCCGCGCCGGGGCCGCCGCAAACTGATCGTCGCGGGCGTTCTGCTGTTGCTTGGCGCCGCCTTGTGGCTTGCCGTCGACCTTATTCCGAGCCCCACGCAGATCATTGCTCTCATAGATGGCGGCGCGCGGAGTTCCGGGATGCCCGAAAACGATAACTCGGAGACAGCCACTGCCGAGGAACAGAGTACGGCTGCCCTCCAGACCGAGCAGGAGGAAGCCACCTCCCAGCTCGCCATGCTGGATCAAAGCGAGCTCTGGCAGCTGCTCAAGCGGGACTACCCGGAATGGTATCAGCAGCGGGTTCAGGAGATCGCGCGTCTCAAACTGGAAGGCCATGACGAAGCCGCGATCACCCGGCATCTGGCCCAAAGCGTCGTGCAGCTTCGCCGTGAGAATGCACAGCAGGCCCTCTCTGCGTCACCAGCTGCCGTGCGGAAAATCGCGGAAAGCTTTCTCGAAAACCTGAAGCATCTGGCGGCTCAGAGCGTCGATGCCTGCTACGGCTTCATCAGTCGAGGCGAGACGAGCCCGCATGTGCTGGAGCTCATGGATTCGGCTGAGCATGCCGAGGTTCTGCAGAAGCAGGTGGCTGCGGTTTTCGAGGCCATCGCCGAAGGCAGGAACACGCCGTTTTCGCACATGCCGCCGCGGCAGTCAGACTACCAAGCTCTCACGCAGGCTTTGGCGGGGTTGGGCTGGACCAACAACGAGGTGCAGCTTTTCTCCAACCCGCGCGCGCTGGCACAGGCCCCTCCTGAGCAAGTCTGTCGTCTCGTGACCGACTGGTTCGCGGCGCAGCTTTCGATTGAAGATGAAGAGGTCCAGCTCAGGTTGCTGGTCGAATCCTTGAAGCCTGTCGTCGCTGGGTAATCCGACAGGGGCCTTGCTTTGACGGCGGAAGTGACAAGCGGCGGTTGAGCCGTTATCTCCGGCCGGATGCTGCACATCAACGACCTGACATTCCGGATCGAAGGCAAGCTGATCTTCGATGGCGCCACGGCAGCCATTCCGGCCGGACACAAGGTAGGCCTCGTCGGCCGTAACGGCGCGGGCAAGACCACCCTTTTGCGCATCCTCACCGGGGAGCTCTCCCCCGACGGCGGTTCGGTCAGCATGCCGAAGCATACCCGCATCGGCTATGTGGCCCAGGAGGCTCCCGGCGGGGATGAAAGCCTAATCGATTGGGTTCTTTCGGCCGATACCGAGCGTGCCAAGCTGCTAGCAGAAGCAGAAACGGCCACCGACCCCCACCGTATTGCCGACATCCACCAGCGCCTCGCCGACATCGACGCCCACTCCGCGCCGGCACGCGCGGCCCAGATCCTCGCCGGCTTAGGCTTCGACGAAGCAGCCCAGCGCCGACCCTGTCGAGAATATTCAGGCGGCTGGCGTATGCGCGTAGCTCTGGCGGCCGTTCTCTTCCTCGAGCCCGAGCTGCTGCTCCTCGACGAGCCGACGAACTACCTCGACCTCGAAGGCACGCTGTGGCTCGAAAGTTATCTCGCCACCTATCCGCACACGGTACTGATCGTCAGCCATGATCGCGACCTGCTCAATCGCGTCGTCAATTCGATCCTCCACCTCGATCGCGGCAAGCTGACCCTGTATTCGGGCACCTACGACGACTTCGAGGAAATGCGGCGCGAACGGATCAACCAGCAGCTCGCGCTCAAGAAGCAGCAGGACGAGCAGCGCCGCCGCATCGAGGCTTTCATCGCCCGCTTCAAGGCCAAGGCAACCAAGGCGGCACAGGCGCGGAGCCGCATGAAAGTCTTGGAACGGATGAAGCCGATCGTCGCCGAGGTCGAGCAGAGCGTTGTGCCGTTCACCTTCCCGAAAGCGGAGAAGGCGCTGGCCAGTCCGCTCATTCGGCTCGAGGATGTCACCGTCGGCTATGGCGACACGCCGGTGCTGCGCAATCTCAATCTGCGGATCGACAACGACGATCGCATTGCGCTGCTCGGGCAGAACGGCAATGGCAAGAGCACGTTCGCGAAGCTCATCGCGGGCAAGCTCGCGCCGATGTTAGGCCGCGTCATCAAGGCGAGCCGGCTCGAGGTCGGCTATTTCGCCCAGCACCAACTTGACGAGCTCGATCCCGCCAAGACGCCTTACGACTACATCACGCGGCTGATGCCGGATGCGAGCGAAGCGCAAAGGCGCACGCGGCTCGGCGGCTACGGCTTTGGCGCGGACAAGGCGGACACGCGCTGCGCAAACCTGTCAGGCGGCGAGAAGGCGCGGCTGCTCTTCATGCTCACCGCGTTCCACGGCCCGCACCTGCTCATTCTCGACGAGCCGACAAACCACCTCGATGTGGACAGCCGCGAGGCACTGACACAGGCGCTCAACGAGTTCGAAGGCGCCGTCATTCTCATCAGCCATGATCGCCATCTGGTCGACGCTTGCGCGGATCGCCTCTGGATCGTCCGTAATGGCACCGTAACGCCCTTCGAGGGCGACATGGACGATTATCGCCAGCAGCTCCTTGCGGAGCGCACCGCGCGAAATCGCGAAAAAGCGAAGGCCGCGAGCGGTGCAGAACAACGGATGGGCCGGGCCGAGCAACGCCGCGCGGCTGCGGAGCGTCGCGCTGAACTCGCGCCGCTAAAGAAAGCCATGCAGGAAGCTGAAAAACAGGTTGAGCGGATTACAGCCGAGCTTGCGAAGCTGGACGCCGCCCTCGCCGACCCGGACCTTTACGCGCGCGATCCCGCCAAAGCACAGCAGCTTTTGATTACGCGTGGGCAGGCAGCCAAGAAGCTGGCCGAAGCGGAAGAAGCCTGGCTTGCCGCAACGGAAGCCTACGAGGCGGCGGCCAGTTCAAATACCGATGCGGTGGCGTAAGCTGCGCCACCTCAAAATTTGCCGGTTCGCTCAGAATTGCCGCACTAGTCGCCCGGGATTGGTTCAGAGCAGCAGGTGCGACCCGTCGCACCACGGGGCGTCGTCCGTGTTCTTGCAACCACAAAGATTGACGACACCGGAGGTCTCGGCCACGAACCGCACGGGCTCGATGCCAGTGCCCTGATGCGATCCATCGCAGAAGGGCTGCCTCTTCGAGCGCCCGCACGCGCACCACAGGTAAGCCTTGCCCTCGACGACCTCGACCTGATAAGGGCCCTTCTGGGCAACGATGGGTTCCTCAGCCATCCCCTTGTTCTCCCGTGACTCTGAGGCTTGTGTGCGGGTCTAGGCGAGCCCATGCCCCCTGTCTAGGCGGCAGAGCGCCCCGTGCGTCAGTCGATACCTGCCGCGCTCATTTTTCACTACCCCTCCGTGGCCGCGATTGCCTAGTACTAGCGACGGCAACCGATCCAGATTTTTTGGGGAACAGCTTATGCGGCACGGCGGCAAGATTCTTATCGACCAGCTTGAGAAGCAGGGGGTCACGGCGGCGTTCACGGTACCGGGCGAAAGCTTCCTCGCCGCGCTCGATGGGCTGTTCGACTCGAAGCAAATCAAGACGATTATTTGCCGTCAGGAAGGCGGCGCCTCGATGATGGCCGAGGCCTGGGGCAAGATGACGGGCAAGCCCGGCATCTGCTTCGTCACACGCGGCCCTGGCGCGGCCAACGCCATGAGCGGCCTGCACGTCGCGCAGCAGGACTCGACGCCGATGATCCTGTTCCTCGGCCTGCCTGGCGAGCGGCACGAGGATCGCGAAGCTTTTCAGGAAATCGACACCAAGCGGCTCTTCTCGTCCTTCGTGAAATGGGCTGCTGTCATCCGCTCGATCGATCGCATCCCCGAGTACGTCAGCCGCGCTTTCCACGTCGCTTCATCCGGCCGCCCTGGTCCGGTAGTGCTGGGCTTGCCGGAAGACATGCTGTCCGCTCGCGCCGAGGCAAAGGATGCGCGCCCGGTGCGCTTTGCGGCGGCAGCGCCAAGCCCTGTGGTGATAGCGGAGTTCGCCGACCTTCTCGCCAGCGCCCAGCGCCCGCTTATGATCATCGGTGGCCCTGGCTGGAGCACAACCGTCGAGGCCCGCATCAAGAGCTTCGCCGAGCGTTTCGATCTGCCGGTTGCAGCGGCCTTCCGCTTCCAGGACTACATGGATAACCGGCACCCCTGTTATGTCGGCCACGCTGGCATCGGCATCGATCCCAAGCTGGCAGCCGCCGTCAAGGACGCGGACCTGCTCATTGTCGTCGGCGCGCGGCTCGGCGAGATGACGACGAGCGGCTACACGCTGATCGACATTCCCAACCCGTCGCAGAAGCTCGTGCACATCCATCCGAGCCCGGATGAGCTCGGCACCGTTTACGCGCCCGATCTCCCGATCACGTCGACGGCAGAAGGCTTTGCCGCGGCCCTCGACGCATTGCAGCGGCCGGCCAATATCCCGTGGCGCCAGCGGCGCGCGGAACTCCGCGCGGCCTACGAGGCCACGCTGGAGCCGATCCCGACGCCGGGTGACGTGCAGCTGGGGCAGGTTGTCCACACCCTCTCCGAAATGCTGCCCCCGGAGGCGATCGTTGCCAACGGGGCTGGAAACTATGCGTCGTTCGTCCACCGGTACTTCCAGTACAAGGGCTATCGCACGCAGCTCGCTCCGACCTCCGGTTCGATGGGGTACGGACTGCCGGCCGCCATTGCTGCCAAGCTTGCCGAGCCTGAGCGCCCCGTGGTGGCATTCGCCGGCGATGGTTGCTTCATGATGACGAGCCAGGAGCTGGCCACAGCCGTTCAGTACGGGCTCAACGTGGTGACCATCGTCTGCAACAACGGCATTTACGGCACCATCCGGATGCACCAGGAGAAGAAGTACCCAGACCGCGTTGTCGGCACGTCTCTGGTCAATCCGGACTTTGCCGCGTTCGCCCGCAGCTTCGGTGCCCACGGTGAGACCGTGCAGAGGACGGAGGAATTCCGCCCGGCGTTCGAGCGCGCGCTTGCCTCTGGTAAGCCCGCGGTGATCGAGCTGAAGATCGATCCGGAAGCGATCACGCCTCGGCAGTCCCTGAGCCAGATCCGCGGGACTGGTGTGAAAGACTAATCGGCTGGGCAGCCAGACCTGCCCCTTTCTCGCTGCTAGAAGGGGGTGAGTACGAAACGAAGGGGGACGCCGTGCCATCATCCGGCGTCCCTCTTTGCTGTCTGTGCCCGCACGAACTCGAAAAAGGTTGGCCAAACCGCGGCGCGCTCTGATCGGAGTGGAAAACGTTAATCCGATTTTGTCTCGGAATGATCAGCCGTTAAGCGTGTTTTCAGGCCGTATTCGACCAAAATCACGCCAGCGATTACAAATAGAGTAACGATCCCGTCGTTAAGCGAGGTCCTGACGAAGCTGGTCGATCACTCAGTGTAGGCGCTGTCCCGTGCCGGCGCCGGGTGTGAGTTAACCACTTCGCCGCAGACATTCGGCCTGAGCCCCTGCGGGCGCCGGATTGTTCTCCTGATGACTCTCCCCCTCGCCTTCGTCCCCTCCTCCACCCGGAGGAGGGGACTTCAATTCAGGCACGCGAGATCGTCCGTGTTCAGGCCGCCTCGGCGAAGTCCAGGCGGAAGTTGTGTTGCTCAGCGAGTAGCTGGATGGCCCGCTCGGCTTCCGCCTTGGGCAGCGGGGTGAACGGCGGCAACACCTCAGCCCAACCTTCGTCCTGACGGTAGTGCGCGATGAGCGCCTTCAGCGTCGGGATCATCGGGAAGGACTGGATCGTCTTGCGCAGCGCAGAAATCTCGGCCTGCATGGCGTCTGCCTCCGGCCCGCGCCAGTTGTCATAGAGACGGCGCATGGCCCGCGCACCAACGTTCGCCGTAGCGGAGATCACGCCCGCAGCGCCATGCCGCAAGCCGTCGAGCAAGAAGAGCTCAGAGCCCGGGAACAGCTCAAAGTCCGGGAAGGCCTCGAGGATCGCCTTCATGTTCGACCAGTCGCCGGAAGAGTCCTTGAGACCGACGACAATACCCGGGAATTCGTTCTTGAGCCGCTCGATGAGCTTCAGCGAGAAGCCGACCTGCGCGACCGGCGGGATGTGGTAGAGGTAGACCCGCAGACGGTCATCGCCGACCTCGTCGATCACCTGCGCAAAGAAGCGGAAAAGTCCCTCCTCGCTCGGGTTCTTGTAGTAGAACGGCGGCAGCATCAGCACTCCACCACAGCCGAGATCGACGGCGTGCTGCGTCAGCATCGCCGAGTCGGCGACGGAGCAAGTGCCAGTACCCGGCATCAGCTTGGCCGGATCGATGCCGGCGTCGACCAGCTCCTCCAGAAGCTCCATACGATCGTCGAGTCCGATGGAGTTCGCCTCGCTGGTCGTGCCAAACGGCGCGAGCGCGGTGCAGCCATCCTCAAGCAGCCACTCGGCGTGCTCGATGAAGCGGTCCGGGTCCGGCGCGCCATCCTCGCCGATAGGCGTGAGCACCGGCGCAATCACGCCGGAAAAGTTTGGAGGGACCTTCATAGCGGATTTCCTGTCCTTCTAACCTGCAATTCTTGTTTCTCACCACGCCCGATCATGGCATCGGGATCGACGGCTGCTGGACCGGTACGTGATAACCTCTCTGGACTGCGGGCCTGTCTGCGATTGCACGATACCAGCGCAGCACGTTCGGGAACTGGTGGAGATCTACCCCCTGCCACTCAAAGCGCGACACCCAGGGCCAAGTGGCAATATCTGCAATCGAATACTCCCCGGCCATGTATTCGACCTCGGCCAGCCGCTTGTCGAGCACGCCATAAAGCCGCAGCGCCTCTTTCGTGTAGCGCTCCTCGGCGTATGGGGCTTTCCCCTTGTTGAATTTCACGAAGTGGTGGACCTGGCCGAACATCGGCCCGACCCCGCCCATCTGCCACATCAGCCACTCGACGGTGCGCCAGTGGGCCTCGCCTTCCTTGGGCCATAGCTTACCCGTTTTCTCGGCGAGGTACATGAGGATGGCGCCGGATTCGAACAGCGACAAACCCGTGTCGCGATCGACGATCGCGGGGATGCGGTTGTTCGGGCTGATCTTCAAGAACGACGGGTCAAACTGCTCCCCTTTGGTGATGTCGATGGGGTGGACCGTATAAGGCAGCCCCACCTCCTCGAGCATGATGGAGACCTTGCGCCCGTTGGGCGTCGACCAAGTGTAAAGATCGATCATCGCGTGCTGCTTTCCTTTCATCGGGCGCTCGCGGCGCCGGAGCCTATGCCAAACCGACCATCGGCTGCAATGGTCGTCATGGTTCACATCAATAGAGCCGTGTGGCGAGGATCCATCCAGTCACGAAGATTGGAGACAGCGCCGTTGAAATGACGACAGCCGTCGAGATGAACTCTGACTCTGTTTTGTACTCCGCCGCGAAGATGGTGATAAGCACCCCGACAGGGGTGGCCGCCGCGACAACGATGACGGCGGTGATATCCGGCGGCAGCCCCATCGCGATGCAAATCAGCCAGCTCAATATGGGCGACACGAGGAACTTGAGCGTCAGGATCAGCAGCTGAGGACCGAATTCAAAGTTGATGTTCCGCGCCGCCGCGATCTGGGCCCCCAGCGTGTAGAGGGCGAGCGGGGTGAAGATGGAGCCCAAGAACTGCAGCGGCTGGCTCACCACAACCGGCAGTTCGATTCCAAAGCCTCGCAGGGCAATCCCAAGAATGACTGACGGGATAAGAGGTGTCTCGAAGGCGTTGCGCAGCTTCCCAAGCTTGCTGCCGCCCGAAGGCGCGAGCAACCATACGCCGACCGTGCAAACAAGGATCGCCATCAGCGCGGTGAGCACCGACTGGTAGATGAGGTAATCTGGGCCGAACGCCAGCTGCGTCACCGGAATGCCGAAGAAGCCGACGTTCGCATAGGCCGTGCCGAGGCCCATCATGGGACCAAGGGAGCGGCGCATGCGAAACGCCAGAACCAGCAGCCACCCAAGCGGGATCAGGATCATGAACTGGATGAAGCCGAAGTAGAAAACCGGCCAGATCACTGAAAGCGGCTGCTTCCCGGTCGAAAGGAAGTGCACGAGGAACGCCGGCATGACGACATAGACCTGCAGCCGGTTGAGACTGCCCACGTCCAGCTTGAGGCGTGGTTGCAGGATCCAGCCGAGCGCCACGAGGGTGATGATCGGCAGAGTGACCTGCGTCAGGATTTCCAGGAAAAGCGACATCCCCCTCCCCGCTTATCGCTCGTGCTGGCGAGCGCCGCCTATCAGAATTGCGTGCCAACACGCAAGCTGCGCGGAGAATGGGGATGTCGCCCACCGGCTACAGTGCCGCAGGCAGAGCGGATGAACGTCTGAGAGTAGGCTTTGATCGCTTCGGAATCTGACTGGACCGGCAATTAACGGGCTGGAGAAGCCCACGCTCGATCTCCATCAAGGCTTCCGTCAGCACACGAACGGCGGATGGGAAATCGCCGTTGTGGAGCACAGGTGCGGAGATCGCCCCACCGGCACGGCCCTCCAACCGTTGCGCGATCTTTGGCCCGACAATGCGCTGCAGACGGGCCGTCGGCGATAGCGAGGCGCGAACTGCCTCAAGGCGGTCCGCCAGGTTGATGACGCGCAGGCTCGGGAAGGCGTCCCGCAACTGTGGGACCACATGAGCCGGCGCAACGACGACTGCCGTAGCGCCCTGCTCTACGATGGTCTCGATGTTCGACGGCAGACCAAAGCTGTGCCCATCGGCCTGCCACGTGACGATGAACCGTTGATCGCGGTCAATATCCCGAAAAATGCTTCGGTTGACCCAGATTTCCGCGTCCGGAAGGCCATTGCGCCGTGTCGTGATGCGCTTCGGAAACTCAAGGCTGGTGGATGGCATCCTCCGCCGCACGGCGGTCAGCAGAAAATCCAGTGCAGAGGTGTCTGCAGCCGTCACGACGACGATCTGGCCAGACGGGCGCGCAACTCGTGCACCAGACCTTCGTAATGAGCCCGCTCGCGGCGGCATGGCCGGATCCTGACAGGCGTTGCGACGAAATCTGGCCATCGACTGGAATTTTCTCCCCTCTCGCCTGTCAGATCAGATCTGACTCGCCCTGATTTGTCGATTGTTCCCCGGTCACGATTCTGCCGCCTAATCCGTGGAAGGCCAATTTGCCGACACAGTTTCGCCACAATACAACCAACGATTGAATTTCGTTAACGTATCGCGTCCTGGAACGCGCTCACCGCTCCTGAGCGCTCTGTCGGCACCTCGCAACCTCCAGGAGGTTTAGTGGTATGACCATTTCCTCAGACGCCGTCGTCTCTTCGCTGCTCGATAGTTTTGCCGCCGCGCAGGTGCGCGAATATCCCTTCCGTCACTGGCTGCTTTCGCGCTGCTTTCCGGAAGAGGTTGTCGACGAGGTGCTAGAACTTCCCTTCCCCGCGCCTCAGCTCGGCGGCGTTTCGGGCAAGCGGGAGATCCATAATGCGACGAGGAAATATTTCGACGTCGAGAATCGCGCGCGTTTTCCAGTGATCGCTGCCGTTGCCGAGGCGTTGCAGGATCCGCGCGTGACGGCCGCGGTGGAGCGCACATTCAAGACGCAACTTGGCGGCTCCTATCTACGGATCGAATACGCGCAGGATACGGACGGTTTCTGGCTCGAGCCGCACACAGATCTTGGCGTGAAGCTGTTCACGTTCCTGATCTATCTCTCCCGTGATCCCAGCCACGCTGATCTCGGGACGGACCTCTACGACCTGGAGAAGCGGCATGTGGGCCGTTCGCCCTTCGCCTCGAACGCCGCGATGATCTTCGTGCCCTCGGATATCACCTATCACGGCTTCGAGCCGCGCAAGATCAATGGCGTGCGGAAGTCGCTGATCATCAACTACGTGACGGCTGAATGGCGCTCACGCGAACAGCTCGCTTTCCCGGATCAGCCCATCGTCAGCATGGCCGAAGCAGCCTAATCTGACCCATCGCCTTACGCCAATGCCGCCTTCCGGCTCCTGCGCCAGTGGGCGGCGACGGCCCCGATCAACATCAGCGCTGCAATAGTCAGAAGCGCTGCAGAAATCGGTCGGGTGAAAAAGACCGATAGATCGCCCTGGCTGATTTGCACGGCTCGGCGGAACTGGATTTCGGACAGTGGTCCGAGGATCAGGCCGACGATAACCGGCGCGATCGGATAGTCCAAGCGCCGCATCATGCAGCCGAGGAGACCAAGAAGGATCAAAGCGATGACGTCGACCAACGACCGGTTGATCCCGTAGACGCCTAGCATCGCAAACACAGAGATGCCGCCATAAAGCCAGGGCTTGGGAATGTAGAGCAATCGCACCCAAAGGCCGACGAGTGGCAGGTTGAGCACGAGCAGCATCGCGTTGCCGATCAGCAGGCTCGCGATCAGGCCCCAGACAAGAGCGCTGTTCGACGAGAACAACAGTGGCCCCGGCTGCAAACCGTATTGCTGGAATGCGGCTAGCATGATCGCTGCGGTCGAGGACGTCGGCAGTCCGAACGTCAGCAGGGGAACAAGAACGCCCGCAACAGCAGCATTGTTGGCCGCTTCGGGTCCGGCCACCCCTTCGATGGCACCCTCGCCAAACTCCTCCGGTTTTTTTGAAAGCGACTTTTCGACCTTGTAGGAAATGAAAGTCGGAAGCTCGGCGCCGCCCGCCGGAAGAGCTCCGAACGGAAAGCCGATCAGCGTGCCCCTGAGCCACGGCTTCCACGAACGCGCCCAGTCCTCACGCGTCATGAACGCCCGGCCTTTGACCGGGATGATTTCCTCGCGCCGCAGATCTGCGCGTGAAGCGAGATAAAGCGCTTCACCGACAGCAAACAGCGCAACGGCGACGAGCACGACGCCAAGTCCGTCTTGCAATTCGAGGATGCCGAATGTGAACCGCGATTGGCCCGTCTGCTGATCTATGCCGATGAGCCCGATGGTTATGCCCACGAACAGCGAGACCAGTCCGCGCAATACCGAGCTGCCTAGCAGCGCCGAAACGGCCGCGAACGCCACGACCATCAGCGAGAAATAGTCGGCCGGACCGAACAAGAGCGCGAGCTTCACCACCTCGGGTGCCAGCACGGCCAGGAGCAACGTGCCGATAAGGCCGGCCACAAAGGAGCCAATGGCCGACGTCGCCAACGCCGCCGCTCCGCGCCCCTTCCGGGCCATCTTGTTGCCGTCGATGGTGGTGACGAGCGAGCCCGTCTCTCCCGGCGTGTTGATCAGAATGGCCGTTGTCGAGCTGCCGTACATGGCCCCGTAGTAAAGGCCGCCGAACATGATGAATGCTGCGGTGGGATCGAGTTTGTAGGTGACCGGCAGCAGCAGCGCGATCGTCAGTGCCGGGCCGATGCCCGGAAGAATGCCGATCGCCGTGCCCAGCGTGACGCCGACCAGCGACCACAGCAGATTGAGCGGGGTGAAAGCGACCGCGAAGCCGTGGGCGAGATTGCTGAAGACGTCCATGCCTCAGCCACCGAGCAAACTGTCAAACACGGACCCCAGAGGCAACACGAGCCCGAGCCCATATGAAAACGCGACGAGGATGACCGCACCGATGAGGATCCCGATGCCGAGGTCGAGGATCAGGCGGCGCGAGCCGAAGGCGCGGGCGACGGCCGCAAAGAGAAGCGCGGTCGCAACGGCGAAGCCGAGCGGCTCCACGGTCAGGAGAAAAAGAGTCGGACCGGCAAGCGCCGTCAGAAATGACGGCCAGTCATTCTCGGGAGTTTGAGCGGCACCTTCGGCCTCCGCAGCATCGCGTGAGCCAAAAAGCTCAACCACGATGGTCGCGATGCCCAGCACCACAAGTGCGACCGCCACGATCGAGGGAAAGAGTCGCGGACCGAGAAGAACCACTGCCGGCGACACATGAATGTCTTGCGCGCTGATGAAAAGCCCGGCGCCGATGAGCACGAGCGCCAGCCCCAAGAGCGCGTGGGCATTGAAGCGACCTGCCACGTAACTCTCCGGATGCTCAGCGCTGCCGCCAGCATGTGTTCTGGCGGCAGCTCTCAAGGCGGAACTTCGCGACTACTGCACGAGACCGACCGACTTCAGAATATCGGTCACCCGCGCATTTTCCTCGGCAAGGAAACGCTCGAATTCAGGGCCGGAAAGATAGCTGTCGAGCCAGCTCCGCTCCTTAAGCTTTTGTTGCCACTGCTCCGACTTCACCATCGCATCGATGACAGCGGTCAGCTTCTCGCGATCAGCCTGCGAAATGCCGGGCGGTGCCATCACAGCGCGCCAATTGCCGATGACGAGATCGACTCCCTGCTCCTTGAAGGTTGGCGCATCAATGTCAGGAATACGCTGGTCGCTGCTCACGCCCAGCCACCGCAACTGTCCGGCCTTGACCTGCGGCTCGAACTCCGAAGCGCCGCCGATCCCCAGCGTGACGTGGCCGCCAAGGATCGAGGCCATGGCCTCGCCACCGCCGGAATGGGCGATGTAGTTGACCTTCGCAGGATCGACGCCCACAGCCTTGGCGAACAGCGCGGCGGTGATGTGATCCGTTCCACCCGCAGAGCCGCCGCCCCAGGAAACCGAGCCCGGATCGGCCTTGAGCTTGGCGACGAGGTCATCGAGCGTCTTCAGCTCAGAATTCACAGGCACGGCGATCGCCTCCCATTCGGAGGTAAGCCGCGCGATCGGAGTGACGTCAGCCAGTGTCACCGGCGACTTGTTGGACAGGATGGCTCCGACCATCACGAGGCCGGACACCATCAGCGATTTGCCGTCACCTTTCTTCTTTGCAAACTGCGCGATACCCACGGTGCCGCCGGCGCCAGGCACGTTCTCCACCGTCACGGACTTCACGATGCCAGCGGATTGCAGAACCTCTTGCATGACGCGGGCGGTGCTATCCCAACCGCCGCCTGGTGCGGCAGGCGCCATGATCGTAAGCTGATCCATCTGCTGCGCTGAAGCAGGCAGCGCCAACGTGGCGGCAAGCGCAAAGGCCAAGAATGTCCGCCGAATTGTTCTGATGCCCATACGTTGTCCTCCCAGTCGCGTCCGATCTCGGTGATCCCTCCCATTACGACTGGTGTAGTCCGCCGTTACGCGGCTCGGCAACCCCGACAAGAGCAACGCATCGCCCGCACCGGAACATAAGAAAACCGCCGCAAACCTGTCGCTTGCGGCGGCCTCAGATAGCAGATGGAGAATGTCGAAAGATGCTCAGCGCCCCTCTGGCACGGCTGGACCGCTCGGCTGCAGGCGGTCGAGGATGCCACCGCGCGGCGTTTCACCCTGCTTGGGCGCGCCCTCGGTGCCCTGTTGCTGAGCAGCGGGTTCCGAGAAGATAGAGGGCGGCGCGGTCTCCCGCTGCGCCATGATCGTCAGGATCATGCTGGTTACGAAGAAGGCCGCCGCCAGGCCGGCCGTCGTGCGCGTGAGGAGATTGGCCGTTCCGCGCCCTGTCAGGAATCCGCCACCTCCGCCGCCGATGCCGAGCGCGCCGCCTTCCGAACGCTGCAGCAGAACGACCGCCACCAGCGCCGCGGCAATCATGATGTGAATGATGAGGACGACGGTGACCATTTCGGCTCGCTCGGGCTGTAATCGTCGAATTGGAGATCGGGGGCTTCTACACCATCAGGGATGAGACCGCCAGCCCTTCCATCGCCGCAGCAGCATCAGTTGGCAGGTCTGCTCGGCTTCTTCTTGGGAGGCGGCGCTACATTCTCGGCCCTCGGCTTCCGCTTCGGCAGTGGAACAGCCTGATCTCCGGTTGCAGCAGCCGCCGCGACCGGCAGCGGGCAGCGGAAGGTGATTTGCTCGTCCAGCTCGATAAGTCGCTGGATCTCCCGAAGCTTTGCCGCAGGCAAATTGACTGCGGCCCACGCAGCCCCGCGCGCCATCATTTCACGCAAGCCGGTTTGTTCGAGCTGCCCGCGCTCGTCCCGGAGCTTCGCGCACGAGGCATCATCAAGGGGAACGGCAAGAGCGGCCCCGCCCGTCATCAGCAGCGCGCCAAAGGCCAGCAGTGATAATCGTGCTGCGTGGTTTGCGGGCATTTCGGCCTCCTTCCCTGTCGGCCTGCGCAGAGGTTGCGCTTCAAGCGGCATCGACCTTGCAGGCGCGCGCGATTGCAAGCAGATCCTGTGCCTTGAGGCTGGCACCGCCGACCAGAGCGCCATTAACGTTCGGGACGGCAAGCAGTTCGGCAGCATTCGAAGGTTTGACCGAGCCGCCATAAAGAATGCGCATCTCGCGGCCCTGGGTGCCGTACTGATCTATTAACGCTCGACGGATAAAGGCATGCACCTCGGCCACCTCCGCCGGCGTCGGTGTGAGACCGGTACCAATAGCCCACACCGGCTCGTAAGCCACGATGGTGTCCGCTGCTGTGCCAGCTTCAGGCAGCGAACCCACAAGCTGCCGCGCGATGATGTCGAGCGTGAGTCCGGCGCGGCGCTGTCCCGCTGTCTCGCCAATGCACACGATCGCCGTCAGGCCAGCCCGCAGCGCCGCCTCTGCCTTGGCCTTCACGATCCGGTCCAGCTCGCCATGGTCGGCCCGCCGTTCCGAATGGCCGACGATCACGGCGGTGGCGCCTGCATCGTGCAGCATCTCAGCCGAGATGTCGCCGGTATGCGCGCCTTGCGGCAGCCAGTGGCAGTCCTGCGCGCCAACGGCTAGGCGTGACCCTTTCGCCATCTCCGCCATCAGCGCGATGAGTGTTGCCGGCGGGCAGATCATCATGTCGACGCCGTGCGAGATCTTGCCTGCCGTCAGCGCATCGCGCACGGTTTGGGCCTCGGCCAATTGAGCCCTGAGGCCATGCATTTTCCAGTTGCCGGCGATGAGCGGCCGAACGGAAGCGGCGGGAGAATTGGCGGACATGCGAACGGTTCTCAGTCTCTATGACGCGTAGGTGATCCTGAAGCGCGTGGGTATGATCTGGTGATCCTGCCTTGCATTCAAGAACAGGGTGGGCTTCTTATCACATCGTTCCTGACGTGGCGTGACCACTTGGGCACGACGTGTCTTGAATAGTCGGTCGATAGTTAACCAAGAACATCAAGGATCTGCCTGGTCGATGTTAGACGCCCTGCGCCGCGGTACCACATCATGGGTGGCCAAAATCCTCTTCGGGGTGCTCGTCCTTAGCTTCGCTGTTTGGGGCGTCGCCGACGTTTTCACCGGTTATCGCGAGGGCGCTCTGGCCAAAGTTGGCGACCGCGAAATTTCTGTCGACGAGTTCCAGCGGGCGCTGCAGGTCGAGCTCGACATGATCGCGCGGCAGATCGGTCGACGCCCAACCCTGGACCAAGCGCGTGCGTTCGGCATCGACAGGCGTGTGCTGTCCCGCCTCGTGGGCGGCGCAGCCGTGGACGCCCATGCCGACGAGCTGCGGCTCTCCATTACGGATGAAGCGGTGGCGGAAGCGATCCGCACCGATCCGGCCTTCCAGAACCCGGATGGGACCTTCAATCGCCTCGCAGTTGAAAATGTTGCCCGCGAGCTTGGCCTTACCGAGCGCGGGCTGCTCGCCTTGCGGCGCAAGGAAGAGATCCGTCAGCAGATCACCGAGGCCCTTACCTCCGGCGTTTTCGTGCCCGACGTGCTCGTGAACGCCCTGCACGCCTATCGCAACGAGGCACGTACGCTCGAGCACTTCACCATCGACCCGAATGTGGCCATCACCCTGCCGGAGCCGGATCCGGCCAAGCTGAAGGAGCTTTACGAAAGCGAGAAGCAGCGTTTCGTGACGCCGGAATATCGGAAGGTCGCCTATCTCGGCCTGACCATGGACGAGGTAAAGAAGCGGGTGCCGATCACCGACGAGGAAATCGCAGCCGCTTACGAGCATGACAAGGCCCGCTACGAGGTGCCCGAGCGGCGGCGCCTCCTGCAGATCCCGTTCCAGTCACGTGAGGAAGCCGAGAAAGCGGCTGCGGAAATCGCCGGCGGCAAGAGCTTCGAGGACGTGGCCAAGGAAAGAGGCATCTCCGAGGAGGATTACACACTGGGGCTGCTGGCGAAGTCCGACATGATCGACCCGAAGGTGGCGGATGTTGCCTTCAGCCTCGACAACGGTGCCGTCTCGGGCGTCATCGAGGGCCGCTTCGCGACCGTTCTTGTGAAAGTGACGGAGATCCAGCCCGGCAAGCAAATGACGCTTGAGGAAGTCAAGGATCAGGTGCGCGAGCGGCTCGCCGAAGATAAGTCCGCGCCCGAGCTCAACCGGCTGCATGACGAAATCGACAATCGCCGCGCTGGCGGCATGCCGCTCAAGGACATCGCTGCCGAGCTAAACCTGCCCTTCGTCGAAATCGAGGCCACCGACCGCCAAGCGAAGACGCCCGATGGCAAGCCTGCTATCGAAGGCCCTGACGCCCAGCGCATTGTGAACGCCGCCTTTGAGGGTCAGGTGGGCTTCGAGAGCGACTACATCGAGCTGTCGGACGGCGGTTACGGCTGGGTCGACGTGCTCTCTGTTACCGAGTCCCGCCAGCGCTCGTTCGAGGAAGCTGAAGCCGACGTGAAGGCCCTGTGGCGCGAACGCGAGGTGCGCCGCATGCTCTCAGAGCTTGCGAGCAAGATCGTCGGGCGCGTGAAGAACGGCGAGAGCATGGAGACGCTGGCTCGGGAGGTCGGCGGCAAGGTGGAGACAGCCAGCAACGTCAAGCGGATCGGCGGTGCGCCCGGCCTGCCGGAAAGCGCCGTGGGCCAAGCCTTCACGCTGCCTCAGAACGGCGCGGGCTCTGCAGAAACGCGCGACGGCAATTCACGGGTCATCTTCAAGGTCACCGAGATCACACCCGCGCCGACGGCCACTCCGGAGGAGCTCAACCGCATTCGGAGCGAGCTCACCCAGCAAATGGAAGGTGATGTGCTGACCGAGTACGTCACCGCCTTGCAGGACCGACTCGGCGTCGACATCAACCAGACAGCGTATCTGCGCGCCGTCGGCGTGAGCCAGCAACAATAGGATGGCGTCGGTGAGCATGTATTCGACCGCTGGCCTCGAGCTGTCGCCGGCTTTTGAGGCCTTTGCCAAGAAGTACAACGCGGGTGAGCCGCAGGTCGTGTCCACCCGGCTCATCGCCGATCTCGAGACGCCGGTCTCGGCCTACCTCAAACTGACGACCGCGCCCGGTCGCAGCTCGCGCATGAGTTTCCTGCTGGAGTCGGTCGAGGGGGGCGCCGTGCGCGGCCGCTATTCGATCATCGGCATCGAGCCGGACCTCGTCTGGCGGGCCTTCGGCGAGCGAGCCGAGATCAATACGGAGCCGAGGGAGCATCCCGACAAGTTTGTGCTAGAGGAGCAGCCGACTCTCTCGGCCCTGCGTGCCCTGCTCGCCCGTTCCGCGATCCCGCTGTCGGAGAACCTGCCACCCATGGCTGCCGGCGTGTTCGGCTACATGGGTTACGATACGGTGCGCCTGATCGAGCGGCTGCCCAACCCCCGCCCCGATGTCCTGGGCGTGCCGGACGCCATCCTGATGCGTCCAACGCTCATCATCATCTTCGACTCCGTGAAAGACGAGATGGTGCTTGTGACGCCCGTACGCCCGTCTGCAGGCGTCGGCGCTGAGGAAGCCTACGAAGCAGCGCGGGAGCGGTTGCTGGGCGTGGCAACCACGTTGCAGTCGCCCCTCCCCCATGATGAAGCCGGTAGCAGCCAGATCGAAACCCTGGAGCTGGGCGAGCCCGTCTCGAATACGACCCCGGCCGAATTCATGGCCATGGTCGAGCGGGCGAAGGAATATATTGCCGCCGGCGACGTGTTCCAGGTCGTGCTTTCGCAGCGGTTCTCAATGCCCTTCCCGCTGCCGCCCTTCGCGCTCTACCGGTCGCTGCGGCGGCTCAACCCGTCGCCGTTCCTCTACCATCTCGACTTCGGTGATTTCGCCCTTGTAGGGTCCAGCCCCGAAATCCTGGTGCGCGTACGGCGCGGCGAGGTCACAATCCGCCCGATCGCCGGCACGGCACGGCGCGGCGCAACGGCGGCCGAAGACCAGGCCCTCGCAGAAGCCTTGCTATCGGACCCCAAGGAACGGGCTGAGCACCTCATGCTGCTCGACCTTGGCCGCAACGACGTTGGCCGCGTGGCCGAGATCGGATCGGTCAAGGTGACCGAGCAATTCGTGATCGAGCGCTACAGCCATGTGATGCACATTGTCTCCAACGTGATCGGCCGCCTCGACCCGAAGAAGGATGCCATCGATGCGCTGATGGCTGGCTTCCCGGCCGGCACCGTCTCGGGTGCGCCGAAAGTGCGGGCGATGGAGATCATCGACGAGCTGGAGAAGCACAAGCGCGGGCCATATGCGGGCTGCGTCGGCTACTTCTCGGCGGACGGCCAGATGGACACGTGCATCGTGCTGCGGACGGCCCTTGTGAAGGACGGGGTGATGCACATCCAGGCGGGCGCCGGGCTCGTCTACGACTCGATTCCCGAGAACGAGCAGCAGGAGTGCATCAATAAGGCCAAGGCGCTTGTTCGTGCGGCGGAGGAAGCGGTTCGCGTCGCGGGGCAGATACCGCGGTCTTCTCAACGCGGAAACGGTGGCCCTTTCGCCTGAACGGCGACGGGGCCGGCTATTTCGCTAAAACCGTGAGCGAGCAGTGTGGGGAAGCCTCGTTACTTGCCCCTTCGCCCATAGCTCGATTTCGCGACAGTGTTCATCAAAAAATTTGATCCCGGACGGTCGTCCGGGATCGCATTGCATCGCTCCGTTCGGCTCGGAAACGAGCCAGAAGCTATCAGGCGCGATTGAGGCTGTCTTTCAGCGTCTTCGACGGCAGGAACTTCGGGACGTTGGCCGCCGGGATCTTGATCTCCTGACCAGTCGACGGATTACGGCCAGTGCGCGCCGCGCGCTTCGCGACCTTGAACTTCCCAAGCGGCGGAATGCTGACCTCCTGGCCTTTGCTGAGAGCGTTCTCGATGTGCTTGATCATCGCATCGACTGCAGCGCCGGCCTTCTCTTTCGACAGCTCAGCGGCACGGGCCACAGCGTCGATCAAGTCCTTCTTGCTCATCGTTCTACGTCCTCGAAGTTGAGAATGTGACCAGGGCGCTGCAACGAACTGACGAGGCCCAGGTCGAAAAAGTTGCTTCCGGGTGACAGAGCGGTGAACGAAGGACCTCCGCCCGTCAAGCGAAGAAACGCGCTTAGGCCCGCAAACACGGGCAAAATTGCGGAGTTCCCCACCATTTCATGGAAAACCCCGCCGAAATCTCGGCGGGGTTAAGAATGTTGCACATCTAACACATTAGTGCGCGGTGATGTGGGACGTACCCTGCTCGGCCTCTCCACCAGCGACCGCGGCCGCGGGCTCCTCCCAGGAGATGGGCTCGGGCATGCGGACGAGAGCCACCTTGAGCACCTCGTCCATCCGCGAGACAGGGATGATCTCCAGGGCGTTCTTAATGGTCTCCGGAATCTCCGCGAGGTCTTTCACGTTCTCCTCAGGGATCACGACCTTCTTGATGCCGGCCCGGAGCGCCGCCAGCAGCTTCTCCTTAAGGCCGCCGATTGGCAGCACGCGACCGCGCAGCGTGATCTCGCCCGTCATCGCCACGTCCTTGCGGACGGGGATGCCGGTCAGCACCGAGATGATGGCCGTCACCATTGCAACGCCGGCTGAAGGACCATCCTTCGGCGTCGCGCCCTCGGGCACGTGGACGTGGATGTCCTTGCGCTCGAAGAGTGACGGCGAGATGCCGAAGTCCACCGACCGCGACCGCACGTAGGCGTTGGCGGCCTGGATCGATTCCTTCATCACGTCACGCAGGTTGCCGGTGACCGTCATCTTGCCCTTACCCGGCATCATGACGCCTTCGATGGTGAGGATCTCGCCGCCAACCTCGGTCCACGCCAGACCAGTGACGACGCCAACCTGGTCCTCGAGCTCTGCCTCGCCGTACCGGTATTTGGGCACGCCAAGGTACTTCTCGATGTTGTCCGGCGTGATCTCGACCGACTTGACGCCGTTGCTCAGGATCTCCTTCACCGCCTTACGCGCGAGGCTCGCGATTTCACGCTCCAAGTTACGCACACCGGCTTCCCGCGTGTAGCGCCGGATGATGAGCTTCAGAGCGTCATCGTTGATCGAGAACTCATGGTCCTCGAGCCCGTGCGCCTGCTTCTGGCCCGGAATGAGATGCCGCTTGGCGATCTCGATCTTCTCATCCTCGGTGTAGCCCGCGATGCGAATGATCTCCATGCGGTCCAACAGGGCCGGCGGGATGTTGAGGGTGTTCGCCGTCGTCACAAACATGACGTTCGACAGATCGTAGTCCACCTCGAGGTAGTGATCGTTGAACGTCGAGTTCTGCTCCGGATCGAGCACCTCGAGCAGCGCCGCCGCCGGATCACCGCGGAAATCCGAGCCCATCTTGTCGATCTCGTCGAGCAGGAAGAGCGGATTGGTCCGCTTGGCCTTCCGCATCGCCTGGATCACCTTGCCGGGCATGGACCCGATGTAGGTGCGCCGGTGACCACGGATCTCGGCCTCGTCCCGCACGCCGCCGAGCGACATGCGCACGAACTCACGGCCCGTCGCATTGGCGATCGATTTGCCAAGAGAGGTCTTGCCGACACCCGGAGGACCAACGAGGCAGAGGATCGGACCCTTGAGTTTGTTGGTCCGGTTTTGGACCGCTAGGTACTCGATGATCCGTTCCTTGACCTTCTCAAGGCCGTAGTGCTCCTTGTCGAGGATTTCCTGGGCCTCGGCGAGGTCCTTCTTCACCTTGCCTTTGACGCCCCACGGGATCGAGAGCAGCCAGTCGAGGTAGTTGCGTACCACCGTCGCCTCGGCCGACATCGGGCTCATCTGCTTGAGCTTCTTCAGCTCGGCGAGAGCCTTGTCCTTAGCCTCCTTCGACAGCTTGGTGTTCTCGATCTTCTCCTCGAACTCGGCAATGTCATCGCGCTCGTCGGTATCACCGAGCTCCTTCTGGATCGCCTTCATCTGCTCGTTGAGGTAGTACTCGCGCTGCGTCTTCTCCATCTGGCGCTTGACGCGGCTGCGAATACGCTTCTCAACCTGCAGCACCGCGATCTCGCTCTCCATGAGCGTGTAGACCTGCTCAAGGCGATCCGAGATGACGGTGGTTTCGAGGATCTTCTGCTTGTCGGCGATCTTGATGGCCAAGTGCGAAGCGATCGTGTCGGCCAGCTTCGAGTAGTCCTCGATCTGGCTGACCGTGCCGAGCACTTCCGGCGAGATCTTCTTGTTAAGCTTCACATAGCTCTCGAACTGGGACACCGCCGAGCGGGCCAGCGCCTCGATCTCCTCGGTATTTCCGATTTCCTCCGTGACGCGCTCGACCTCAGCCTCGAAGAAGTCCGGATTGTCCGTGTAACCAACAATCCGCGCCCGCGCGGTGCCTTCAACGAGCACCTTCACGGTGCCATCCGGCAGCTTCAGAAGCTGAAGGACAGAGGCGAGGGTTCCCATCGAATAGATGGCGTCCGTCGCCGGATCATCGTCCCCTGCATTTTTCTGCGCCGCGAGGAGAATGTGCTTGTCCGAGCGCATCACCTCTTCGAGGGCGTTGATGGACTTCTCGCGCCCGACGAAGAGCGGCACGATCATGTAGGGGAAGACCACAATGTCGCGCAGCGGCAGAACCGGATAGGTTTCCTTGCCGGTGCTTTTTTCTTTGGCTTTCACGTCGCTCATTGTCTTACTCCCTGCGCCCTCTACCGCGCGCCAATCTTTCGCGCCCCGACTCGCGTACCGCCGGGCCACTCTCGCCTACAGCCATAACCTGACTTGTCCGGAGGATGCCGGCCTTGACCGCAGGCCACGCGGCGGCCCTGCCGCCTCTTCCCCTGAAGTAAGCCAAATCCCTACCCCGGGACTCTGAGATAAGTGTCCGCCAGGCGCACTCAAGTCCGTCACGGAAGCGATGGCCAATCAGCCGCAACTCACGCGCTGGAACCTTTTTCCTCTGCGCGCTCCGAGTAGATGCGCAGAGGACGAGCACCCTTTTCGACGACCTCGGGGCCAATGACGATCTCCTCGACGCCTTTCATGCTCGGCAGCTCGAACATCGTGTCCAGCAGAATGGCTTCCATGATCGAACGCAGACCACGCGCGCCCGTCTTGCGCTCGATCGCCTTGCGCGCAATCGCCTTCATGGCCTCGTTCGTGATGGTGAGCTTGACATCCTCCATCTCGAAGAGGCGCTGATACTGCTTCACCAGAGCATTTTTGGGCTCGGAGAGGATCTGCACGAGCGCCGCTTCATCCAGGTCGTCGAGCGTCGCAATGACCGGCAGACGACCGATGAACTCCGGAATGAGGCCGAATTTCAACAGATCCTCAGGCTCCACTTCGCGCAGGATTTCACCCGTGCGCCGCTCATCCGGAGCCACGACCTTCGCGCCGAAGCCGATGGATGTGCCCCTGCCGCGCCGGGCAATGATCTTCTCGAGGCCGGCGAACGCACCGCCGCAGATGAACAGGATATTGGTTGTATCAACCTGTAGGAACTCCTGCTGCGGATGCTTGCGGCCACCCTGCGGCGGAACGCTGGCGATCGTCCCTTCCATGATCTTGAGGAGGGCCTGCTGCACGCCTTCGCCCGACACGTCGCGTGTGATCGACGGATTGTCGGACTTACGGCTGATCTTGTCGACCTCGTCGATGTAGACGATCCCGCGCTGCGCCCGCTCGACGTTGTAGTCCGCGGCCTGCAGCAGCTTCAGAATGATGTTCTCGACATCCTCACCGACGTAACCGGCCTCCGTCAGCGTCGTGGCATCAGCCATCGTGAAGGGCACGTCAAGGATGCGGGCCAGCGTCTGTGCGAGCAGCGTCTTGCCGCAACCCGTGGGGCCAATCAGCAAGATGTTGGACTTAGCCAGCTCGACGTCGTTGTTCTTGGACGCGTGGTTCAACCGCTTGTAATGGTTGTGGACCGCGACTGACAGAACACGCTTCGCGTGCTCCTGTCCGATCACGTAGGAGTCCAGAACAGCCTTGATCTCCTGCGGGGTCGGCACGCCATCTCGGGACTTCACCAGGGTGTTCTTGTTCTCCTCCCTGATGATGTCCATGCACAGCTCGACGCATTCGTCGCAGATGAACACGGTCGGGCCGGCGATGAGCTTGCGCACCTCATGCTGGCTCTTGCCGCAGAAGGAGCAGTACAGGGTGTTCTTTTCTTGCTGAGCCATACGTTCGTCTCATCCTCGCCGGGCGGCGCCAAAACTTACAGTTGCCACGAGCACCCTGCCCTTGGCCGTGCGGGTGTTGAATCCACTTAACTGATCTGAGCACGCTAGGTGCGTCGTGATCAAGAATGGATTAACGAAGGTTACGCCGCGCCGTTTCCTAAAGGGCCGTGTCCGCCACACCACAGCAGGCTCGTACGCGGCCATGTCCGCGAACGATCTTGTGACAAGTTGGCCGGAATACGGCCTGTCATATGCACATTTCGTGCAGGTCAAATCTTTGATGCGGGCCGGGAGGAAGCTCGGGAGATGTGGAGCTCCTGGCCCCCTCGCCACCGCGTCTGGTCGCCTCAGGTTATGAGGTCTTGGTATCAAGCGTAGCCTCGAAATCGTCGCGCTTGGACAGGACACGGTCGACGATGCCGAACTCGCAGGCCTGCTCAGCGGTCATGAAGTAGTCACGGTCCAGGGTCCGTTCAATGGTCTCGTACGTCTGGCCGGTATGCTTAACGTAGATCTCATTGAGCCGCCGCTTCATTTTGATGATGTCCTCGGCGTGGCGCTCGATGTCCGAGGCCTGCCCCTGGAACCCGCCAGAAGGCTGGTGCACCATGATACGGGCGTTGGGCAGGCAATAACGCATACCCTTCTCCCCGGCGCAGAGAAGAAGCGAGCCCATGGAAGCTGCCTGACCGATGCAGAGCGTGGCCACCGGCGGACGGATGAATTGCATGGTATCGTAAATCGCCATGCCCGACGTCACGACGCCGCCCGGCGAATTGATGTACATCGAAATCTCTTTCTTGGGATTTTCGGCCTCAAGGAAGAGAAGCTGCATGCAGATCGAAGCGGCAGACTGATCCTCGATCGGACCCGTGACGAAAATAATGCGTTCTTTCAACAGGCGTGAAGGAAGATCATAGCCCCGCTCGCCGCGCGTCGTTTGCTCGACCACCATTGGCCAGAAGGTATTCGTGTAAGTATCGATGGGGTCGCGCATCGGTCATGCCTCCTCGTTGCGGGCCCAGCAGGCCCGCGCGATCATGCCTGGTGAGAAAATCACGAATACAATTTAGTGAGGGATGGGAAAGTTGTCGCCCCTCCCCTCCCGAAATCCTGAACTACTGAACGGTAGGTAAACACGCGGGCGGGAGAACACAACCGCGCCTCCCTCGCCCCATTGCCGCACAATTCTCAGGCCGCCGCGGTCTCCTGCTCGTCCTCTTTGAAGAGCTCCTCGCGGTCGACCTTCTTGTCCTCGACCTGCACCTGGCCAAGGATGTGATCCACAACCTTTTCCTCGTAGATAGGCGCCCGCAGCTCGGCCAGGGCGCCCGGATTCTTCTCGTAGAACTCGTAGACGTAGCGCTCCTGACCGGGGAACCGCCGGGCCTGCTCGATGAGTGCACGGCGCAACTCGTCCTGGGTGACCTGGATCGAGGCCTTCTCGCCAACCTCGCCGAGGATGAGGCCCAACCGCACCCGCCGTTCGGCGATCTTGCGGTACTCCTCCTTCGCCTGCTCCTCGGTCCTGCCTTCGTCCTCGAACGTCCGGCCAGCCTGCTGCAGGCTCTCGGTCACCTGCCGCCAGATCCCCTCGAACTCCCGATCGACGAGCGTCGGCGGAAGGGCAAAGTCGTGCCGCTTGTCGAGCTCATCGAGAAGGGCGCGCTTTACCTTTGTGCGGGAAGCGGCCTCATACTCACGCTTCAACTGCTCGGTAACAAGCTCACGCAGCTTCTCCAGATTCTCGGCACCCAGCTTCTTGGCAAGATCATCGTCAATGGCGGGACGCTTCGGGACGGCCACTTCCTTAACCTTGACGTCGAAAGTGGCGTCCTTACCGGCCAAGGACTTTTCCGGATAGTCTTCCGGGAACTTGGCAGAGACGACCCGCTCTTCCCCAGCCTTGGACCCCTTCAGCCCCTCCTCGAACCCGGGGATGAAGCCACCCTGGCCGAGCACAATATTCACGCCCTCAGCCGAGCCACCCTCGAAGGGCTCGCCGTCGATCTTGCCGACGAAGTCGATCGTGACGCGGTCGCCATCCTCAGCGGCACGGCCCTCGGCCACCTCAAAGGTGGTGCTGCGCTCAGCGAGCTGGTTCAGGGCCTCCTCGATCGCCTTCTCATCCACGTCAGCGACGGGGCGCTCAATCTTGAGCTCGGAAAAGTCGACAAGCTTGATCTCGGGGAGAACCTCGAAAGACATGTCGAACGAGAGGTCAGCCTCTCCGGCCATGACCTTCTCGATCACCTGCTGGTCCTCCGGCAGCTTGATCTGCGGCTGAATCGCCGGGCGCTCATTGCGCTCGGAAAGCGCGGCGCGGCTCTTTTCCTCAATGGTCTGCTGCAACACCTCGCCCATCAGGGAGCGACCGAACACCTTCTTCAGGTGCTGCACAGGCACCTTACCCTTGCGGAAGCCCTTGAGCTGGACGCGATCCTTGATCTCATTGAGCCTGGCGTTGAAGCGCTCGCCGATCTCGTTCGCGGCAATCACCACCTTCAACTCGCGCTTCAAACCGTCCGAATGCGTTTCCGTAACCTGCATGAACCTGACTTCCGCCTGGATTGAACCGTCTCGCAACCCCGAGGCGTACCGGACACCTTATCCGGCACCCATCTCGAAAACTCACTTCACTTGGTGCGGGCGGAGGGACTTGAACCCCCACGGCCGAGGCCACCAGAACCTAAATCTGGCGTGTCTACCAATTCCACCACGCCCGCAGCCGCACCCGTGAAAAATGCCCTTCATGGGGCGCAACCTCCTGGGAGGGAAGCGCGCAGCCCATGCGCCGCCGACAGGGTTGTTCCCAGCCGTCCTCGCATGCAATGAAGGCCCGCGGACATATATCTGGCCAAGTCCCATAAGATCAATGGAGAAAGTTGGCGGTTGTGATTCGGGGGAAGTTGAAACGATATGGGGACAACCTGCCATGCCCTTCGCATTGAGAGCCCGCAAGGTCGCCCAGCTGGCCGCGTGTTTGATTGCCGTTGCGAGTGCCGCAGCCCTTGCCGCGAACAGCCGCCCTCAGGAGGAGAAGGAGCGTGTGGGCGTCATTGAGCGCGCCCAGGGGCAGATCCGTATCGAACGCAACGGTCTCTTCATCGACAATCCCAGGAAGGGACAAGCGGTGACCCGGCGCGATCACCTGATGACCGGGCCAGACTCGCGCGTACTCCTTTCTTTCGACGACGGCAGCCGGCTGGCTGTCGGCGAAAATGCCATTCTCGTCATCGCGGAGTATCTGAAAGAGGAAGGTCGGCGCAGCGGTGCCCTCATCCTCGATCTGATTCGCGGGGCCATTCGCCTCGTCGCGCCGAGCCCCAAGGCCGCCCCGAACAAGCGGATCGAGGTACGAACTGAGGCTGCCACCATCCACTCGCGCGGCGTCGACCTCTGGAGCGGGCCGGTCGGTGAGAAGCGCGCCATCCTCGTCATGAAAGGTCAGGTCGACGTCCGTAATGATGCCGGGCTGGTGATGCTCGACGGCAAGCGCACGGCCACATTCATATCCGATCGGCTCAGCCCTCCGGAGAAACCGGTCCGCTGGCCATCCCGTCGCGCTCAAGAGACCCTGATGACAGTTGCGATCAAGTAGGCGCCAGTGCGTCACGTGTCGCTACGGGTCAGAGCCCACATCCCAAAGAAGTAGGCGGCCGGCAGCAGCGCCGCCCACCTCAGGCGCTCGTCGGCCTCGATGTAGGGCCACAGAACGTAGGCACCAATGATCCCAGCGATGAGCAATGGCAAGCGCATGTGAGGTGCCCCCGAGGCAGTTGTTCCGTCATAGGACAATCCGTCTTGACGCTGTCCCTCTGCTGCAACTCTCGTGCCGATTCGTGGCCCTCGGTTTGAGATCGGCCCTTCTCGGTATGGCATTCGGTCGGCGATCTCGGTTTCGATTTCGTTAGCGCGGGACCATTTACCCGTGCTTGCCGCGAATGGGCGTGGCAATTACGCTGCACTTTCCATCGAGGCTGGCGTGCTCGCCACAGATCGGAGGTTCCCAGTGATCGTCGCTTCAAGCGTCGCCGACGCCGTTGGCAGAACACCGCTTATAAAATTGAGACGCGCTTCTGAGGAAACAGGCTGCACCATTTTGGGCAAGGCGGAATTCATGAACCCTGGCCAGTCGGTCAAGGACCGCGCCGCCCTTTACATCATCAAGGATGCGGTCAAGCGGGGTGCGCTGCGGCCCGGCGGGACGATCGTGGAAGGCACGGCGGGCAATACGGGCATCGGCCTGACGGTAATCGGCTCCGCCATGGGCTTCCGGTCGGTGATCGTCATTCCGGAGACCCAGTCGCAGGAGAAGAAAGACACGCTGCGCCTGCTCGGCGCCACCCTGGTGGAAGTGCCGGCGGTTCCGTACAGGGATCCGAACAACTACGTGAAGTACTCCGCACGTCTTGCCGAAGCCCTCGCGAAAACCGAGCCCAATGGCGCGATCTGGGCGAACCAGTTCGACAATGTTGCCAACCGCCAGGCTCACATCGAGACAACGGCCGAGGAAATCTGGGAACAGACGGGCGGAAAGGTGGATGGCTTCTGCTGCGCCGTCGGTTCCGGGGGAACGCTGGGTGGCGTCTCCATTGGCCTCAAGGCCAAGCGCAAGGACATTCAAATTGGCCTCGCAGACCCGCCGGGGGCGGCACTTTACAGTTACTACACCACGGGCCAGCTCAAGGCCGAAGGCAGCTCCATAACCGAGGGCATCGGACAAGGCCGCATCACGAAGAACCTCGAGGGTGTCGTGGTCGACCACGCCTGGCAGATCCCGGATGACGAAGCCGTCCGGATTTGCTTCCAGCTTCTCGAAGAGGAAGGCCTTTGCGTCGGCGCCTCTACAGGCGTAAATGTTGCAGGCGCAATCCGTCTCGCGCGTGAAATGGGGCCCGGGCACACGATCGTCACAGTGCTGTGCGATTATGGCACGCGCTACCAGTCCAAGCTCTTCAATCCCGAATTCCTTCGCAGCAAGGGCCTGCCGGTTCCTGCTTGGCTCGAGCAGCTACGGCAGGATATCCCGAAGGTGTTCGCGGATTCCGACAAGGCATGATCTTCCGGGATTGAACAATGGCCACCGAGCAGCTCTATCGCGCGGATGCCTATCTGCGTGAGTGCACCGCGACCGTCCTCGCTATCAACGATCGTGGTGGCATCGTCCTCGATCGCACCGTCTTCTACGCCACCGCCGGTGGCCAGCCGGGTGATCGCGGCGTACTGCAGGCCCCCGAAATTGGTGAGTGCCCGATCGCCACGACGGTCTACGACCAGGATCGGGCAACGATCGTTCACGTTCCGGCCGAAGGCGCGGCGGTTCCGCCGGTGGGCAGCACCGTTCAGCTCCGCCTCGACTGGGAAACCCGCTACCGCCACATGCGCATGCATACGGCGTTGCATCTCCTTTGCTCGCTCGTCAAGTTCCCGGTGACAGGCGGCCAGATCGGAGCCGAGGAAGGCCGCCTCGACTTCGACATTCCGGATGCCAACGCTGTCGACAAGGATCAGTTGACGGAGACGCTCAACGCGCTAGTAGCTGCCGATCATCCGGTTTCGGAACGCTGGATCACGGAGGAAGAGCTCGACGCCAATCCGCACCTCGTGCGCACGATGAGCGTCCAGCCGCCGCGAGGCTCGGGTCGTGTGCGGCTCGTCGCCATCGGTGAAAATGGCGCCATTGACCTCCAGCCCTGCGGAGGCACACACGTTCGCTCGACGGGCGAGATCGGTCGTCTGGTCGTCTCGCGCATTGAGAAAAAAGGTAAACAGAACCGCCGGATACGGCTGACGTTTGCCTGAGACACCGAGTTTCGTCCGAGGAGGGATGCATGGCTCCTATCAACAGCCCCTACGTCGTTGAAACGGACTGGCTGGCCGACCGTCTCGATGCACCCGACCTCGTGGTTCTGGACGGCTCGTGGCACCTGCCGACGGCGGGGCGAAATGCGCGGGCGGAGTATGAAGCGGAGCATATTCCCGGCGCCCTTTTCTTCGACATCGACGAAATCTCGGACGAGACCTCGCCGCTGCCCCACATGCTGCCCTCAACGGTCAAGTTCGCCAGCCGGATGAAGAGAATGGGCATCGGCGACGGCATGAAAATCGTCGTCTACGACAGCGTCGGCATGTTCTCTGCCGCGCGCGTGTGGTGGATGTTCAGAGTGATGGGGCACGAGGATGTCGCCGTGCTCAACGGCGGCCTGCCCAAGTGGAAAGCTGAAGGACGGCCAGTGACATCGGAGCCGACGCCACCGCGATCGCCGCGCCATTTCACGCCGCGCCTCAATGCCAGCCTCGTGCGCGATCTCGAAGACATGAAGCGCATCGTGGCGAGCGGCTCGGCCCAGATTGCCGACGCCCGCAGCCCGGGTCGCTTCGCCGGCAAGGAGCCCGAGCCGCGGCCCGGCCTCCGCGGTGGCCATATGCCGGGAGCGCACAACGTGCCCTACTCCAAGGTGCTGAATTCTGACGGTACCTTGAAATCGCCAGAGGAGTTGCGACAGGTCTTTCTCGAAGCCGGGATCGATCCGGCAAAGCCGGTGGTGACGACCTGCGGCTCCGGCGTTTCTGCTGCTGTCCTCAGCCTTGCCCTTGCACTGATCGGTCAGCCGAACACGGGGCTGTATGACGGCTCGTGGAGCGAATGGGGCCGCGAGGACGCGGGCACGCCGGTCGAGACGGGCTAATTGGCGCCGTCACGACGCTCCCGCTTCCGAACCAATTCCGCGATCACATCAAGGCGGTCTGTCCAGATGCCGCCGACGTAATCTTGGGGCAGCCGCTCGAATTCCTCTGCTGAATTGATCCCGGTGGAGAAGTCTCGGCCGTCGTATGGCCCCACGGCATAGATTTCCGATCCGTGGTTCTGAAGCCGCCGCTGAAACACGTGCGGCCAGCCCCAAAGCCACGGTCCGATATTGGTCGGCACGAGCAGCAGCGTGTGGCGGCAAGCCTCGGGGACAAAGCCTGACCAACCAATCAACGCGTACCGGATGAAGCAATCCTTCAGTGTCCGTCGCGACATGACGCGCAAAGCCGGAAGCTTCTGGCGGAGAACGGCGATCGGTTCATCGCCGCCGTAGACCATGATCCGGCTCAGCTGTTCGCCCGGGAGCTGAGCCAAGCGCACCGCCAGGAGGTAGCCCTCGTTGGGGTCGTTGCTCTTGATGTTGATCAGTAATCGTTTGTCCGGAAAGGCGTCGAAAACTTCGTCAAGTGACGGGAGCAGACCGACGCCCTTCCCGCGAAACGGAAACGTTTTACCGCCATCGGCCGTGTAGCCGTAGCCAACGTCCAACGCCTTCAGCTGATCCAGCGTATGCTCGCGCGTGACGCCATGGCCTTCGGTGCGGCAGTCCACGGTCCAGTCGTGGAATACCGCGAAATGCCCATCCGTGGTCGGATGGATGTCCAGCTCCACGACATCGGCCCCGAGATCGAAAGCCGCCCGCATGGAAGGAATGGTGTTCTCGAGATACTCGTGAACCGGCGGATGAATTCGGGTCGCGGTGCAGGTTTCGGCCGTGAGGCCTGTTTTGTCATAGGTTTGCGCAAGCCCGCGATGTGCCAGAATTGATGGCCGCTCTGCAGGCGGCTGCGCAAAAAAATTCGCGTTGTTTAGATAAATCGCCGCCGCCACGACGGCTGCGAACCCGAATACCTTACCAATTCGCATTTTGTGGAGCGTCGCGGCGTTGTGGGAGGTGCGTGAAGCTAATTAGATGGCAGAGGGAAGCTCCCTCTGCCGTCAAAACGGGTGGTACTGATAGAGCACCGTCTCCGACAGCGCCTCGCCTGCAAGCCGCAGATAAAGCCTGATCTCGACCGGATCCGCGCCCTGCGCCGCGACATCGAACTGCGCCCGCCAATGACCGGGAACGTCGTTGGGCACAGCTTCCGTGAAGACGTTGGAGACCTCGCCCCTCGACAAGGTCACCACGGCCTCCGGGAGCGTGCCTTCCGGCAAGTTCGTAAGCGGCCCGCCGAGAAACTCGATAACGAACTTGCGCCGGTCTCCGGGCCGCGGCTTGCCAGGCTCGCCGCCCCTGCCAATTCTCAGCGCCACCGCCTTGGCGAGCGGTCCGGGCTCAGGCTCCTCCGCCTGCCAATAGAGCTTGTAGCGGTAGGTCATTGATTGTCCGGCCCTGGCCGGCTCCGACGGCACCCAGGCGGCAACGATGTTGTCGTGGATCTCGTCGTCAGTCGGGATCTCGATGAGTTGTACAGTCCCCTTACCCCAATCCCCGATCGGCTCGACCCACAGCGACGGTCGACGTTCGTAGGCGACACCGTCGAGATAATTCGCAACGGATCGATCCCTCTGCATCAGGCCGAAGCCACGCGGCCGCTCATCCGAGAAGGCGGATACGATGACGCGCGGCGGATTGTTCAGCGGACGCCAGATTCGCTCGCCGCTGCCGGTCCACATGGCCAACCCGTCCGAATCGTGAACCTCTGGCCGCCAGTCGATGGCGGTGGTCTTCATCGTCTCGGAGTACCAGTACATAGACGTAAGCGGCGCAATGCAGAGGCGCTCCACGTCCTTGCGCAGATGGAGTTCCTTCTCGATCTCCATCGTGACCGCCTGATCGCGCCACATCTTGAAGCGGTAGGCGCCCGTTATGCTCGGCCCCTCCAGCAAGGCGTAGACGGTCACCTCATTGGAGTCGTCAGTGGGCGTTTCGATGTAAAAGTTCGTGAAATCCGGAAACTCCTCTGCCACGCCAGCAACCGCCGGATCGATTGCGATGCCGCGCGCCGAGATGCCGTACTGGTAGTCCGAACCGATGGCGCGGAAGTAGGAGGCCCCGAGGAACGCGACCCAGTCGTTCTTGCGCCAGTCGAGAATTTCGCCCTTCCGTCCCGGATGGCCCTTGCGGCTCTCCTGGAACCGGAAACCGGCAAAGCCCGCATTTTCAGGCAGGTGCCGCGCCGGCGAGTCCGCCGGCATGTCGAAGTATTCGGGACGGTAGACGATCTCCTTGGCCTCGCCCGCGATGACCACGTGCATGTGCACAGTTTTCGGGAAGTTCTTCCCCAGGTGGAAGAACGTCACCGGGAACTGGCCCGGGCCATCGGCAAAAAGGGCATACTCCGGCTTGAAGCGGATACGGCCGTGCTCCTCGTAGTCGATCTTCTGAACGATCTCCGGATTGGGCTTGGGTGGCGGGACGTAGGACTCTTTCGCCAGAGCACGCGCCCGCTCCTTGAGCCAATCGTAGGAAAACGGACGTGCGGTACCCAAGGCAAGCCCCTTCGCCCCTTCAGCGTGCACGACCTGCGCCAGCGCGAGTGCTGAAGCGAGGCTGCCTCCCCCAACCAACAACTGCCGTCGGCTCAATGAGATCTGTTTTTTGCTCCGGCTCATGTGTTGGACCTGTTTTGCTCCGGCGGTTCGGAATCACGAGCGCCCAGTCCTAGCGGACTGCTTGCGGCAGGCATATGGCAGCAGACCGGCGGAATTGCCACGGGTCTGCGCGGTTGCGCCTGCGTCGTGGCTATCGGACTACATTGCGGCTCGTCGGGAAGGATCTGAATAACGGCCAACGCGCTTCTTTCAGCACGCCGCCCGGGCTATGCTCGTCGCTCGGCAAGTAACGCACGTGCCCGGAACCGCGATTTCAAAGTCCGGGCTCCACTTCCAGGAGGGATCATGGCTGGCGTTCTTGTGGTGACTGGTGGCAGCCGCGGGATCGGGGCTGCGACCGCGAAGCTCGGCGCGGCGCGCGGATACAAGGTCGCGGTGAATTACAACCGCAGCCCGGATCGCGCCGAGGCGCTGGTGAAGGAGATTGAGCAGAACGGCGGCCGGGCCATCGCCGTCCAGGCCGACGTCAGTCGGGAAGCGGACGTGGTGCGCCTATTCGAAACCGTCGACCGGGAGCTCGGGCGCGTGACCGCCCTCTTCAACAATGCTGGCGTCGTGCATCGGCTGACCCCAATCACAGAGTTCACAGAAGACGCGCTGGCGGACATGTGGCGCATCAACATCACCAGTCAGTTCCTCTCCGCGCGGGAGGCTGCCAAGCGGATGTCGACCAAATTCGGCGGGCAAGGCGGCGCCATCGTCAACATGTCTTCCGCAGCAGCGCGGCTGGGCGGCCCCAACGGCTCTCTCGCCTATGCAGCCTCCAAAGGTGCCATCGACACGTTCACCACGGGCCTTGCTATCGAGCTCGGACCGCAAGGCATTCGCGTGAACGCTGTTCGACCCGGGCTCATCGAAACGACGATCCATGACGACATGGGCGACCCGGAGCGGCTCGAAAGACTGCGGCCGACCATTCCCCTGCAGCGGACTGGCACCGTCGAGGAAGTGGCTGAGACCGTTCTCTGGCTGCTGTCGCCGCAAGCCTCCTATGTGACCAATGCCATTGTCGACGTTGGTGGAGGCCGCTGACATGCTGACGTCATCATCCTGACGGACCCCAATCCACAGCGCGGGCGTTAGGAAACCAGCCAAGGCGCCCGCACCATTCGCCTTGCCCACCGCATTCGCTCCCGGAACGGCGTTTCATGAAGCGGACCAGAGTTTGGCTGAAACGCTTGCTGATCGGTGCCGTTCTCGTCCTTGTGGCGGCGGTTGCTACTGTTGTGGCTCTAGCTCTCAGCACCGTTCCGTCCTTTACGGGCACGCAGGTCCTCCCGGGACTGACACAGCCCGTTTCTATCATCCGGGATCGGAACGGCGTTCCGCATATCATTGGCACCACCGTCGAAGACCTCTATCGTGCCCTCGGCTTTGCCCATGCCCAGGACAGGCTGTGGCAGATGGAGCTCATGCGCCGCGTGGGACAAGGGCGTCTGGCCGAAATTTTCGGCGAGCAACTGGTCGATACGGACATTTTTCTGCGCACGCTCGATCTCGCAGGCCACGCCGAACGCAGCTACGAGCGCTTCCCTGCGGACGCGAAAGCGCTCTTGGAGGCCTATGCGGCAGGGGTGAATGCCTTTCTCGAACGGCCGGTTGGGCTTTTTGAATCGCGGTGGCCGCCGGAATTTCTGGTGCTCCGTCATAAGCCTGAGCCCTGGCGACCGGCGGATTCGCTCACCCTCGTGAAAGTGATGGCGCTTAATCTTAGCGCCAATCTCGGGCCAGAGATCCAGCGGCTGACGTTGGCGGCACAAGGGTTTTCACCTGACGAAATCGAAGACATCATGCCGCTCAACGACGGCGAGAATCCGCCTCCGCTTCCTGACCTCTCAAAGCTCTATCCGTTGCGAAGTCTGGGTCCTGGACGCACGCGGGCAGCGGCCCTCGACAACGATATTGGGTCCGGCGCATCGAACAATTGGGTGGTGGCCGGTTCGCGAACCGTGACGGGCAAGCCGCTCCTTGCCAACGATCCTCATCTCAGGCTTTCGGCGCCGTCCATCTGGTACCTTGTGCATCTGGCACTCGAAGGCAGTGAGCGCGCCAATCTCGTCGGGGCAAGCCTCCCCGGAACGCCGATCGTGGTTCTCGGTCGCGGCGATACCATCGCCTGGGGCTTCACGAACACCGAAGCCGATGTGCAGGACGTCTTCATCGAAAAGCTTAACCCGGACAATCCGGAAGAGTATCTGACGCCGGACGGCTGGCGGCGTTTCGATGTTGACGTGATGGAGATCCGCGTCGCGCGTGGTGAAACGCGCCTCGTTGAGCGTCGCCGCACGCGACATGGTCCGGTGCTTCCGCCCCAGTTTCGCAACCTCGGCCGGATTTTGGGCCAAGGCTACGTCGCCGCCCTGCAATGGACGGCATTGTCCGACGACGACACCACCGTTCTTGCCGGGCTTTTCTCCCCGAACATTCACACGGTAAGCGACTGGATCGAACGCACCCGGCATTACGTGGTGCCGATGCAGAGCATGGTCGTCGCCGACATGGCGGGGGATATTGCGTTAATCGCTCCTGGGCGCCTGCCGATCCGCCACCCGGAAAACGAAATCGCTGGCCGCGCGCCGGTGCCGGGGTGGGAGGCGAAATACGATTGGCAGGGCTACGTCGCGTTCGAGGAACTTCCGCGGACAATCAATCCACCGGACGGCGTCATTGGAACGGCCAACGCGCGCATCGTTTCGCGCGATTATCCGCATCACATCACGTACGACTGGGATGCCGATTATCGCCATCGCCGTGTCGCCGAGCTTCTTGCCAAACGAGACAAGCACGACATGGCAACGATGCAGGCGGTGCAGCTCGACGTCTTCTCTCCGGCTTTTGCAGAGCTCGCACCACTGATGATTGCTGCAGCCAAGGCTGCTGTGTCAGAAGAAGAAGATCTTCGGCAGCTGCTTGATCAGGTGGAGCGATGGGACGCGCAAATGCGTTCCGATGCCGTCGAGCCGCTCGTTTTCATGGCGTGGCTGAGAGAAACAGTTCAGGCCGTCTTTGCGGATGACCTCGGCCCTGTTTTTCGCCAATTCTTTCGGCCCCAGGCCAAAGCCCTCATACGCGTTCTGAAGGGCCAAGCGTCGGGCCGAGACTGGTGCGATGATATCAATACCCCCGCCCGCGAAAGCTGCGGAGACATTCTTGCGGCAGCTTTCCGACGCGCCATCGCCGATCTTGAATCGAGGTATGGAAAAGATCGCGCAAAATGGTCCTGGGGCCAGGCGCATTATGCTTCGGGCGAACATCGCGTTTTCAGCACGCTGCCGCTGATCGGCCGATATTTCATCGTCGGCACCGCCTCGCCGGGCGGCCCCTACACGCTCAATCGCGGCCTTGTGGAATTCGACAGTGAGGACCCATTCGCCAACCGGCACGCCTCAACGCTGCGCGCTATCTACGATCTTTCAGACCTGGACAATTCGCTCTTCATGCAGCCGACCGGCCAATCCGGCAACCCGTTTTCCCGTTTTTATCGGACATTCGAAACGAGCTGGTCGGAGGGCCAGTACATCAGAATCCCGACCGATCCGGCGGAGATCCGACGGGAAGCGATCGGGACCTGGCGTCTCCTGCCCAACTGACAACCCTACAATCGCGCCCTGCTCAGGCGAACGACTGCACTTGCTTGCTCTTCCCAATGAACATCAGGAAGAAAAGAACCGCGCCTGCAAGAAGCATCAGAGAGCCGATGATCGCCAGTAGCGGCTGTGCGTGGAATTGCGCGAATGGCAGGCCAATCAGAAAAACAGGCGCTCCCACGAGCGTCACGTACAGTTGCGGCTTCGCCAGGCTCGATTCCCGCAATGCGGGCCAAAGCTTGTGAGCAAAACCAAAAACAGCGTGCGCAACGAAACCTACCAGATTGATGTGGGCGTGCAGGTGAGCGTAAGCGAATTCCTCAGCTACCCCCATGCCAATGCCCAGCCCCATGCCAACGACCAGGTAAGCCAAGGCAATTGCTATAAAAATTCTGTCAATATTCTTCTCCACGGGCTGTTTCCTCCCTCCGCCAATTCCCGAAGCGGACATTCGACTGGGCGTCATGTTGATGTCAACGGTGATCTGTTTTTCTCGCAATCTTTTTTGCTGATTATCTCGGCAGATCTTCTGTTCAATCGCGCCTGTGGCTGACAAACGACAGCAAAGCCGGTGTTCCACGGGGTAAAGGTGGAAACCGTCGAATTATGGCTGCGCCTGCGCTGACACGTTCTGGCGCACCAAGTGGGGAGGTGCCTGTAATGAGGTTGTCCGTCATAGGCATTTGCTTGGCTCTACTGCTGGCATGCAGTGAAGCGGGTGCAGTTGCGCCCTCGGGCAATACCCAGACCTCGGCCCTTCAGGTCCCTTCCATTGTGAGAACCGATCAATGGCCGAAGTCCGTTGATGAATTCCTCGCCGGCAATTACCTGGAACGCGCTGACGTCGTTCTCACGAGACGCGAATGGGATCCAGCCTCTTTCCTGATCCGCTGGGCGACCAAATCGCCATTTTCCCATTCAGCGCTGATCTTCACCAGCCCTCGGCATGAGCCGGGCTACCAGAGTACTTTTGTTATCGAAGCGACGACGGACGGTGTCGATCTCAGCAATTTCCGTGACTACGTTGAAGACAAGAGTACGATGGTCGCCATCAAGCGCCTCAGGCGCGACTGGTTCGACCCCGACAAACAAAGCCGTGTGCGAGGATTGCTGCTCGAGAATATCAAGGCCGATTACAATTATTGGGCGATCGTGCGCATTGCCCGGGACCTCTGGTTCGGAATTCAGAACACCATCGAGGGGCAGGAGCAAACGGTCGAATCCTTCCGGGATAGCGAGTGGAAACCGCCGAACTCTTACATTTGCTCAGGTCTTGTGCAGGTCGGGTTCGTGGAGGCCATTTCCGAGTACATCTTGAACCGACAATTGCCACCCTGGGCGTTGAATGAAGTCATCTTCAAGCCCAGCGCCGCGGAGCGCCTCCCCCCGCCTGAGGCTTGGCAGGAAGCACCGCCGTCTCTCATCGATGACGTTGTGCCGACTTTCCGCGCCCAGCTGGCAACGGAACTCGAATCCGTCACGCCGGAAGATCTCGCGCGGAGCGACAAGCTCGAATGGCTCTACTTCATCCGCGAGGGCAAGGTGTACAAAGTGAATTCCTACGAGGAGGTCAAACGCCTGATGGAATGAGCGGTTATCGGAAGACCGGCATTCCGCAGGCGGTAATTCCATCGCTTCTGGCGCTGTTCTGTCTCAACGTAAGGAGGGGTAGCGCCAGAATTCGCCTCTGGAAGTCGTAACTCTTTGAAGGATCGGAACGCGCTTCTCCGGCGGGCGCTCACCCGTCTGGATCAGCAGCTGGATATCGTTGAGCAGCTCCGTCTTCTCCGCATAGCCAGAATGGTTGAGCGAGAAGAGCTCCGTATGGATGGCCGTGACGTCGATGGTATCGACACCAGGGACGATGATTGGCCCTTCGGGCGGCACATCGCCGGCACGGGGCACGCCGCCCCAAAATTCACGCGATACGGTCAGTGCACGATCGTTCGCCGCAGCGAACAAAGTGATACCGTCACTAATGCCTTGAATTTCCTTCGCCAGAAATTCAAACGCGTCCCGATCCACATCCGGCGCCGCCAGGATCACCTGGGCAACGCGAACGCCTTCCGGCGCTGAACGCTTCATATCGCGCAGAACCGGGAGCAGAAGCTGGTTGCCCATGCTGTGGGCAATCACGCTCACGGACTTAGCGCCCGTCTCGCGGACGACGAGTTCAAGAAATTCTCTGAAATAAGGCTCGGCGGCGCCGGCGCTCTCGCGATCATAGCTGTAATCACTGAGCCCCAACTGCCCTTTCGATGGCCAGCTGTAGAGGAACGGCGCGCCGTCGAATTTCAGGTCGTAGGCGATCTGGGCCGTGCGGAAAACCGCGAACTGAAAGCTCGTATTGAAGCCGTGAACAAAAACGATTGCGTGGTTCTCGTAAGCCTTGGACTCGCTCAGACGTTTCCGCACCAGCTCCAGGAATTCCTCGCGACCAAGTTCCCGAATTTCCTTGATCGTGAAGTGTTTCTTGGGATCCTCCGATTCCTGCCAGATCACGATCCGGGTAAATGGAAGGTGGTAGACCCACGGCCGTTCGATCTGTGGCACCTGATGGCTTTTGGGCACCGTCACCAACACGTGGCCGAGCTGAAGGCGCTTCCCGCGGCCTGAACTATAGTCGATCGCCTTTGCTGCAGGATCTCGCGCCCGGTCAGTGCCGTAGAAGACCGGAACAACGTCCCAATATTCACTTTCCGCCGGTGGTGAAGGCTCAGGAGGAAGTGCGCCCGCGCTCGGCTCCTCAGCTGGAGCGGCTTCGGGTAATGCTTCTGCAGCAGGAGGTACCTCAGCGTCAGATCTACTACCGGCGGCGGGCGGCTGCACCGATCGCGAAGTACCGTTAAACGAAGATGGCGGCCTTGCGTACGGTCTGTATTGTCCTGCCGGCCTGTCGAGTTTCCGCCAGGCTGTCTTGCCTCGTTCGCTTGAAGGCGCTTCCTGTTTGTGGACCTGGAAGGTCAGCCCAAGGCCCAGCGGCGCGAGCATGACGAGCGCCAGCATCAAGCGCACAATGACTTTCGCCGCACGCGGAAGATTCGTGGTCGCCCACCAGGCGAAAATGTAGAGGAGAAAGGCAAGCAGAGTCAGGACGGCGAGAACCGTCTCTGGCGTCAACTCCATACTCCCCTCCCCTTGCCTGTGGCTCTTGCCCGCCAATCTAGTCGTGCGCCGCAATGGCCGCAATTCAACTCGTGTCGTCAGAAGGCCACCTGTTCACAGCCGTCGTCCTACAAACTGGGAAAGGTTTCGAGGTGAGCTTTTTGCCAATGGGCCTTGCCTCGCGACCGCTTCGCGGCCAAGTTCCCCAGCCAAACGGGAACAGGACGGGCATGGGACCGAAACGAAAGTCTCTGAGCGTGGAGGAGCTGGCTGCCGGCATTCGCCGCGGAGACAGGGCCCTATTGGCGCGCGCGATCACGTTGGTCGAGAGCACGCGGCCAGATGATCAGAAGCTGGCACAGGATCTCCTGCAGGCACTCCTTCCGGCGACCGGCAACGCCTGGCGTATTGGCATTACCGGTGTGCCCGGCGTCGGCAAATCGACGACGATCGACCAGCTCGGCATGAACTTGATTGCCCAGGGGCATAAAGTGGCCGTGCTGGCGGTCGATCCAACATCCCGCCGTACGGGTGGCTCCATCCTCGGCGACAAGACGCGCATGGCGCGGCTTGCCGTGCATCCCGACGCCTTCATCCGCCCCTCGCCATCCTCCGGCACCCTCGGCGGCGTTACCCGCCGCACGCGCGAGACGATGTTGTTGGTGGAAGCCGCAGGGTTCGACGTCGTGATCGTGGAAACGGTTGGTGTCGGGCAATCGGAGACGGCCGTAGCCGATATGGTCGATTTCTTCCTCGTGCTGATGCTTCCGGGCGGAGGTGACGAGCTGCAGGGGATCAAAAAGGGCGTGATCGAGATCGCCGACATGATCGTCATCAACAAGGCGGACGGCGACAATCTCGAACAGGCGAAGCGTACGGCCGCCGATTATCGGGGCGCGCTCAACATTCTGATCCCGCGGTCCGCGACATGGACACCGCCGGTGCTCGTCGCCTCAGCAGTGGAGAACCGGGGGCTTGATGCCGTGTGGGAAAAAATTTCGGAGCACCGGGCGAAAATGAGCGCAAGCGGCGAACTTCAGGCCCGGCGCCAGGCGCAGGCTGTCGACTGGATGCACTCCATGCTGCAAGAGCGTTTGCTCGCGGAACTGACGGCTCACGACGACATTCGCCGCCGCATCAAGGAGTTGGAAGAGGACGTTCGACAAGGCCGAATAACCGCACCGCGGGCAGTTGACGAAATCCTCCAGCTCATCAGGAAGTAAATAGAGGGAAGAAACCCAAGTCGGGGGCACCAAACGAAATTCGTGATGATCGATCCTTCACCTCGCGTCCGCGGGAAACACTTCCTATTTGAAGCGCATGCGCAGACAACGCCCAGTCATTCTGCTGACCGGCTTTGGCCCATTCCCGGGTGTACCGGAGAATGCCTCGGCTGAGCTCGTGCGCGCGCTTGGGAAAGCAGCACCAAAGCACTTCCCCGAATTTCGCGTTTGGACCGCGATTCTGCCGACGGAATGGCGGGCGGGCCCGGCAAAGGCGGGTGAGCTGATTGCGAGCATCAAGCCAACCATAGCGTTGCATTTCGGCGTATCTCGTCAGGCTAGCGGGTTCACTATCGAGACACGCGGCGTCAACTTTGCCCTCCCGGCCGCAGATGCTGCCGGCCTGCCTCCGGTTTCCGAGCAGCTTGAGCCGGAAGGTCCGGAAGCGCTTCACTCCACCTTCCCGGCAGAGCTCATCATTGAGCGATTGCGCTTAAAATCGCTCCCAGCAGAGCTGTCGGAAGATGCGGGCGGTTATCTCTGCAACGCCGTGCTCTATCATTCCCTCTATCGCGCGCGGCAAGCCAATTGGCCAATCCGCTGCGGATTCGTCCATCTGCCCGCTGCTCTGTCTCGCACCCCTGCACCGGATTACACCGAAACCACTCTCGATTGGGAGCAAGCGGTAGCAGGCGGTCTCGAAATCATTGCAGCGACGATCGACGAGGCGGCGCCTACTTCGTGACAAGCCGAACTTAGAAACCGGCTGCCTCGAGAGCCTCAAGCCAAGGCGAGGCACAGCGCAAACGAGCAGCCGCTACGCCGCGCCAGTTGGGAACGACCTCCTCGCCCGCCAAATCTTCCGCCCCCGGGAGCAGCCGCGCAATCAGGGCTTTGAGGACCATCTCCGAGGCCCGCTTTGCACCATCGTCGATCTTGATAGCAAAGCCGAGGCCGCGGCCGGGCAACGCCCCGCAGTAGACACCCTCTGCACCGGTCTTCGTGAATAGCTGGCCTTTGAAGCGTGTCATGAGCAACGTGTCGAGACGCTCCGGGCCGGCCACCATCTCCGGCTCTGCCCAGCAGGCCAGCATGATTCGTTGAGCAGCTCGCGCACGCTCGGCTCCGAGGCCTTCGCCGGTCACCAGCCGGGCAAAGCCACGCGCCAGATTGGCCAGCGGGATGGCCCAGTTCGGCGCCGAGCAGCCATCGACACCCACGTGATCTGGACCAAGGCGAACTCCGGTCACGTCCTCCAGCGCTCGTGCGATACGCACCTGAACCGGATGGTCCGGGCGCAAGTAATCGGCAGCAGGCTCACCCATGTGCACGGCGGTCGCGAGCATGGCCGCATGCTTGCCGGAGCAGTTGTTGTGCAGCGCCGAGGGCTCATGGCCGGCTTTGATCAGACACCGCGTCGCGGCGATGGAAATGGGATCATGCGCGCCACAGCCAAGGGCGTTGGCATCGAGCCCGGCCTTGGCCAACATCCCCGCAGCAACAGCGACATGGCGTTCGGTACCGCTATGGGATGCGCAAGCCAGCGCAATTTCAGCATCACCGAAGCCGAAACGATCGGCTGCGCCGGTTTCGATTGTGGGCAGGCATTGGATCGACTTGATCGCCGAGCGTGGATAGATCGGCCGGTGGACCGCACCGATAGCGAACACGAGCCCTCCGTCTGGCCTCGCGATAGCAAGCGCGCCGCGATGGCAGCTTTCAACGCGGTCGCCACGCAGCATCTCGACGAGGACAGGGTTCGCCATCTCCACCTCCATGCTAAGAAACGGGATCAGACCAAGCTCATTTGCCACGCGGAACTCCGCCTGTCTTCCGACTTGTTCGCTGGGTTGGCCTGCTGCAGCGAGGGATCACGCGGCATGGACAGCTCACTGGCCGCCCGCAGTTGAAGATCGGTCATGCCGCCCGCGTTCGGGAATTATCCGCAGATCTGAACAACTGACGGAACGCGAATGCGCCTGCCGGGCGTTTTGCAATGACGCAGGCGCTCAAAACGGAGGCACGATTGCCAACTCCCGCGCGAAGAACTCCGTCATCCACGGCGGACAACACTACTGAACTCCCGTTGCCGCGCGAGCTGCTTCCCATGGAAGCGAAGCTCGTCGACCGGCTCCCGGAGGGTGATGGCTGGCAATACGAGCCGAAATGGGATGGTTTTCGTTGTTTAGCGCTCCGCGCAGATGGCAGGGTTGAATTGCGATCGAAATCGGGCCGTTCTCTTGGACGATTTTTCCCCGAAATCGAAGAATTATTGCGACGTGTCGACAAACATGCATTTGCACTCGACGGCGAACTGGTCATCGAAAAGGATGGCGTGCTTTCTTTCGATGCTCTGCAAATGCGGCTGCATCCTGCAGAAAGCCGGGTACGGAAATTGGCTGCGAAAACGCCGGCCACATTTATCCTGTTTGACTGTTTACTCGACCATCGCGGCCGCAGCCTGATCGATGAGTCGCTTTCGAAAAGACGCGAAGCGCTCGAAATCCTGTACGAGTCAGTGCTGGCCAAAGAGTCTGCAATTTGGCTGTCGCCGTATACGCACGATCGTTCGACGGCTGAAGCCTGGTTAGGCAAGAGCGGCACCGCGCTCGATGGCGTCGTAGCCAAACGAATTGATGGCCCTTATCGGCCGGCCGAACGCGCAATGCTTAAAGTGAAGCGTATGCGCACAGCAGACTGCGTGGTCGGCGGCTTCCGTTACGAAAAGGACTTCAATCTTGTCGGCTCGCTTCTTCTTGGCCTCTACGACGACGAAGGCCGCCTGCATCACGTTGGCTTTTGCTCCGGGATCAGCAACGTGGAACGTCCTGCTCTTACACGCAGGCTCGAGGCGCTGATTGAGCCACCCGGCTTCACTGGCGATGCTCCCGGCGGCCCAAGCCGATGGAGTACGGAGCGCTCGGCAGAATGGGAGCCGCTCAGACCCGAACTTGTCGTCGAGGTTTACTACGACCACGTCACAGCAAACCGTTTTCGCCACGGCACGCGCATTCTGCGCTGGCGGAAGGACAAGGCACCGGCGCAATGCACGTTCGAGCAGCTGGAGCGAGAGCTCAGTCCGCGGCTGATCGAGGAACTGCTGGAGCGCTGATATGGCCGAGAAAGATGAAATTGCGCTCAAAGGCGTTCGCCTCACAAGCCCGGACAAGGTGCTCTATCCCGAGCAAGGCATCACAAAACGCGAGCTTGCCAATTACTACTGCGCCGTGGCCGATTTCATGCTGCCCCATGTGGCCCGGCGGCCCATCAGCCTCGTGCGCTGTCCGACGGGGCGCCAGCGCAATTGCTTCTTCCAGCGCCATGCCGGCTCGGGCGTGCCACCCGAGGTGAGCGAGATCACCATCGACGGCTTCGAGGAGTCGGGCGCCTACCTCTACATTCGCAATGTCGAAGGCTTGATTGCGCTTGTTCAGATGGGTGTGCTCGAAATCCATCCATGGGGCGCCCGCAATGATCGGCCGGACCGCCCGGACCGCATAATCTTCGACCTCGATCCAGGCGAAGGTTTGGGCTTTGCAGACGTGATGGGAGCCGCCCACGATTTGTGCGCGGTTCTCGCAGAAAAGAAGCTGGAGGCCTTCGCGAAAACGACCGGCGGCAAAGGTCTTCACGTCGTGGTGCCCATTACTCGAAGCTACGACTGGCCGACGGTAAAGGCGTTCGCCAAACGCATCGCAGAATCCATGGCAGGCGATGCTCCTGAGCGGTTCCTGACGAAAGTCTCAAAAGCCGAGCGCAAGGGTCGCATCTTCATCGACTATTTGCGGAATGACCCGACTTCGACCGCCATTGCGCCTTACTCGACGCGGGCAAAAGCTGGTGCACCAGTAGCGATGCCCGTGGAATGGGAAGCGCTTGTCCCCGATTTCGATCCCGCAATGTTCGATGTTCGGACTGTGCCGGAATATCTTGCCCAACGAAATCGCGACCCCTGGGCGGAGATCGACCGGTTCCGCCAACGCCTGCCTGCCACACCCTAAATTGGCACTTGGGATCATCGGCTGAATCTCTGCGTTCTCCCCGCGTGGAAAACACGCTTTTCGGAGGAGAGTCATGCCCTATACCATTCAGATGTTCGAAAATCATCCCAGCGTACGATCGCAACCGATCGAGCATTACGCGGCCTGCATCAACGCCATGCACGACTGCGCGGAAGCCTGCTTCAGCTGCGCAGACGCTTGCCTCAGCGAGAGCGATGTCCAAATGCTCGCGAGATGTATCCGGCTAGACCTCGATTGCGCTGAGATTTGCTCAACAACAGCGAGCATTCTTTCGCGACCCAGCATGGCTGCCCCTGAAATCTGGGCCGCACAAATTCAGGCATGCGTAACCGCCTGTCGTGCCTGCGCCGAGGAATGCGAACGTCACGCAGCCCAACACGCGCATTGCCGGATTTGTGCCGAAGCGTGCAGGAACTGCGAAAGAGCGTGCAATGATGCGCTCAGACTGATGCGTCCCCAATAGCGCCCTCAGCGATTGCTGCGTGACAGAACGTCGATGAGCTCCGCCACCTTTTTGCGCTGCTCCTCGGCGTTTCCACTCGCAATGGCGTGCTCGACGCAATGCGCAACGTGATCGCGGAGAATTTCCTCCTCGACCCGTCTCAAGGCCGCGCGCACCGCAGAAATCTGCGTGACGATGTCGATGCAATAGCGGCCTTCCTCGACCATGCGCGCGAGCCCACGCACCTGGCCTTCGATCCGCCCCAGCCGCCTCAGACAGGATGCTTTCGTTTCCTTTTGCATGTTTGACAGATACCCTTAGGGGGTATAAGGGTCAAGTCAGCTGGCATACCCCCAGGGGGTTCTTAGTCGACGGAGATCGAAGAACATGAGCGGGCACAGCCACGGCAATCATCAAGCAGCGCAACAGGAGCACAAGAGCAGCTGCGGACACGATCATGGCGCCGCCCACCAATATGCAGATCAAAAGACAAAAGACCCTGTGTGCGGAATGACCGTGGACCCGTCGACGGCCAAGCACAAATTAGAACGTGCAGGAAAGACCTACTACTTCTGCTCAGCTGGCTGTAAGGCGAAATTCGAGGCCAATCCCGAAAACTACCTGACGGCGAAACCTGCCGACGCCGAGTCCGCTGCTCACCAGGCGAAGGATCCCGTGTGCGGCATGAGCGTCGATCCCCACACGGCCAAGCACCGCGCGGAATACAAAGATCGGACCTATTACTTCTGCTGTGCCGGCTGCAAATCCATATTCGAGGTCGATCCCGAGCGTTACCTCAACCCTGAGCAGCGCCGTGAAGAGCCTGTGCCCGAGGGTACGATCTACACCTGCCCCATGCACCCCGAGATCCGGCAGGTCGGCCCCGGCTCGTGCCCCATTTGCGGCATGGCGCTCGAGCCCGAGCTGGTGACAACCGATACCCGACCGAACCCCGAACTTGAGGACATGAGCCGCCGCTTCTGGATTGGCGCTGCGCTCACCATCCCGCTCCTCCTGCTCGAAATGGGCGGCCACCTGACGGGGCTCACGGACCTCCTCGGTCAGCAGACGTCGAACTGGCTGCAGCTCATCCTGGCTACGCCAGTGGTGTTATGGGCGGGCTGGCCCTTCTTCGAGCGCGGATGGCAATCGATCGTCACGCGCAATCTCAACATGTTCACGCTGATCTCCATCGGCACCGGAGCCGCGTGGCTCTACAGCGTCGTCGCAACCCTAGCGCCGGAGCTTTTCCCTGAGGGATTTCGCGCCCATGACGGCGGCGTCGCCGTCTACTTCGAAGCGGCAGCCATCATCGTGGTTCTCGTTCTTCTCGGGCAGGTGCTCGAGTTGAGAGCCCGCGAGCGCACGAGCGGCGCCATCCGCGCGTTGCTCGACCTCACTCCGAAAACGGCCCGTCGGGTGAACGCCGACCGAAGCGAGGAGGACATCGGGCTTGAGCACGTCCAAGTTGGCGATCTGTTGCGCGTTCGGCCGGGCGAGCGAATACCGGTCGACGGCGAGATTGTTGAAGGGCGCAGCGCCATTGACGAGTCGATGGTGACCGGCGAGTCCATGCCCGTCACGAAAACCGTCGGCGCCCCCGTCATCGGCGGCACGATGAATCAGACGGGCACCTTCCTCATGCGCGCCGAGAAAGTCGGCCGCGACACGGTGCTGGCGCGCATCGTGCAGATGGTGGCCCAGGCCCAGCGCAGCCGGGCACCCATCCAGCGGCTGGCGGATCAGGTGAGCAGCTGGTTCGTGCCGCTCGTCATTGCCGTCGCGGTGCTCGCCTTCGCAGCGTGGTCGATCTGGGGGCCGGAACCGCGCTTCACGTTCGCGCTGATCGCCGCTGTCTCTGTCCTCATCATTGCGTGCCCCTGTGCCCTTGGGCTCGCAACGCCGATGTCGGTGATGGTTGGCGTCGGCCGCGGCGCGCAAAGCGGCGTGCTCATTAAGAACGCCGAGGCGCTGGAGCGCATGGAGAAGGTCGACACAATCGTCATCGACAAGACCGGCACGCTCACCGAAGGCAAGCCAAAGGTCACCACCATTCGCTCTGCTGCCGGGGACGATGAGGCAGAGCTTTTGCGGCTTGCCGCGAGTCTGGAAAGGGGGAGCGAGCACCCCCTGGCCGCGGCCATTGTCGCTGCTGCCGAAGAGCGCGGGCTCACGCTAAGCAACGCAAGCGACTTCGACTCGCCCGTTGGAAAAGGCGTCGTCGGCAGTGTCGATGGTCGCCGCGTGGTTCTCGGCAATAGCCGGATCATGCAGGAGGAAGGGATCGACATTGCGCCGCTCGAAGCCGCCGCGGGCGAACTTCGTCAGGATGGCGCGACGGCAATTTACATGGCTGTTGACGGCAAGCCCGCAGGCGTCATCGCCATCGCCGATCCCATCAAGTCCACGACGCCGGCCGCCATTGAAGCGCTGAAACAAGCCGGGCTCCACGTCGTCATGCTGACGGGCGACAATGCCACTACGGCGCGCGCGGTCGCGCGTAAGCTCGGCATCGAAGAAATAGAGGCCGAGGTGCTGCCTGAGGACAAGAACCGGGTCGTAGAGCAACTGCGAGCCCAAGGGCGTGTCGTTGCGATGGCGGGAGATGGCATCAACGATGCGCCTGCTCTCGCAGCCGCGGACGTTGGCATTGCAATGGGCACCGGAACGGACGTGGCAATGGAAAGCGCGGGCATCACGCTGTTGAAAGGCGATTTGATGGGCATCGTCAGAGCACGCCGCCTGTCGACGGCGACGATGCGGAATATTCGCCAGAACCTGTTCTTTGCCTTTGTCTACAACGCGCTCGGCGTGCCGGTGGCCGCAGGCATTTTGTACCCAGCGTTCGGAATCTTGCTTTCGCCCATCATCGCCGCAGCGGCGATGTCATTGTCATCGGTGAGCGTGATTACCAATTCGCTGCGGCTTAACCGGGTCGATTTGACGTGAAGGAGTGCTGCAACGCCCCTTCGTTCCGGACGAGTGCCGCAAGAATCTGAACGATCCGGTCAGGATTGCTCGGTTTACGCACGATGGGAGCTGACCACCAACCTCCATCGGCGTTCGTTCCATGTCCTGTGTGGATGACGAACGGCGTGCCGCGCTCATACAGCATGGCAGCAAGAGGCACCGCCTCCTCATGGCCCAGCCTGTAATCGATAACAGCGGCGTCAAGCGATTCGTCGTCAGCGAGGGCCAGTCCCAAACTCAAAGTGCTGGCCGGGCCGATGACGATCGCGCCGGCAGCCGCCAGCGAGAGCTCAAGCTCCCACGCCAGCAGCGGCTCATCTTCCACGATCAGCACCCTAAGTCCGGAAAGTGATAAATCCATTTCTCATTATTCCACATACTGTCATTTGCAGAACCGCCCCGCGGCCAACCCGTTCCCCCGAATTCCTAATCGGAGTCGCCGCATGCTTGTCGAAAGGACACGATTGCGGCACTTCTGCCGCAGCATTTTCAGCAGAATGAACTTTCATGAGCCTTACTTGCTGGGCTTGGGGCGATTAGGCCGCCTTGTCGATCACAACTGCGTTAAGCAGGTGGGTGACGCGCTCTCCGTCTTCCGACAGCGGCAGAACGAGCCTTTCAAACTCGACAGGGCGCCCGTCGAGATTTACCCGCGCCCAGCCATAACAGGGCATGTGCGCTTTTCGAGCGTATTCGACACACCCATCGACGCACCTGAGCATCAGCTCGTTTTCGCTTCTTGTAAGAAGCTCGCCCTCATCGCTTCCCTGGAGCTGAAGCGGTTCTCTGTCCGTGTTCAGCACCCAAGATTGGGTTGATGTGCCGTTCTTCAAACTCATCAGCACCGTTCGATCTACTTTGGGCATGGTGTCGAGATCGACAATCTCCGGAGGCGGCAACATCCCAGCCTTGCCGCGATGGACGAGCCACCAGCGGTAAATAGCCTGAAGATTATCCGCCATACCCTCGCCGATGCCGGCCGATAGCGAAGAACCTGGTGCAAGACATGACGTGGGCGCCTCCAGTGTCCAGACGAGTCCTTCAGGCTTCCATTCGACTTTCGTTTCGCCATCAAGGGCGCGAGCCACCATCGCGCGGATGACCGTGTCGCCAAATCCGCGGCGAACGGGCTCGTGTACTTCCGGCCCACCGCTTTCGCGCCAGACAATACGGAATCGGGGCCCGTCCTGCCGCTGATCCAGGCTCCATCGGATATCGACGCGGCCTCTGGGGTTAGAAAGCGCGCCGTGTTTGGACGCGTTCGTTGCCAACTCATGCAGTGCGAGCCCGACATTTTGGGCGGCTTCTGGGTTTAGCAGCAAACCGGGCCCGGAAAGCGTGAGATCGTGCTCCGTGCGATCGATGAACGGCTCGAGATGGCTACGTACGAGCTCGGCGACCGGCACGCCGCGCCAATCGCGTTTCACCAAAAGATCGTGCGATTGGGCCAAACCCCTCACGCGCGCCGTAAATCGATCCTGGAAATCGGCGAGATCGCGACTCGTGCGCGCCGTTTGCCGGGCCATGGCCTGAATTACCGCCAGAAGATTTTTCGAGCGGTGCGAAAGCTCCCGCATGATGAAGCGGGTGTGCTCCTCGCGCCTTTTTTGTTCGGAAATATCCCGGAAAATCACCGACACAGCGACGATGTGCCCTTCCGCGTCACGCATCGGCGAGGCGCTGACTGAAACGGGAATGAGCGTCCCGTCCTTTCTCCGACGAACCGTCTCCATCGAAATGCGCTCGCCGGCCTTTGCGCGCTCGAAGAAACCGCCTGCCGTTTCACCCAAGTCGGGAGGCACCAAAAAGCCGACCTGCTGGCCAATCGCCTCCTCAGCAGTGTAGCCGAACATGCGCTCGGCCCCGGGATTCCAGCTCCGGATTTTTCCGTCCGGCGTCCAGCTCACGATAGCGTCCATTGAGGAATCCACGATGGCCGCGAGGTGGGCCTGTTCGATCTCAGCTGTTTTCCGCTCCGTGACATCCTCGCAAATAATGCCAATACCGGTTACCGATCCATCCGCGCTCTTGAGCGGATACAATTGCATCATCCAGATTCTCTGGACTCCCGGCTGCGCTTTCGTTTCGCCGCTGATTTCTACCGCCGCGCGTGGCTCGCCCGTTTCCAGAACCTCTCGGAAAAGCGGCTCGGCTTTGGCCCGCAAATCAGGAACAAATTCCCACACGGGTTTTCCAAGATGGGCCTGGACCGGAAATCCATTATAGTCGGCCAAAACCTTGTTAATGCGCTGGAAGCGGAATTCGCGATCAACCAGGGCCAGCCCAATCGGCGCGGAGTTGTAAAGCGAGCGCAGCTCATTGAGTTGCTGAGCTGTCGTCCGCAGTAATTCTTCCCTATGCTGACGAGCCAGACGGGTTGCCGTCACATTCTGGTCAATGCCGCGCGCCTTGAGCGGGCGATCGTCGGGGCCCATTTCGATGACGCCTCTGGAATTGATCCAGACCACCTGACCATCTGGTCGGCAAACACGAAATTCCGCTGAAAAAGGTCCGCCCTTTTTGATGAGTTCTTCGGCCCCGGCACGGATGCGCTCTCGATCGTCCGGATGGATCAGCTCCAATATTTCCTCTCGCCCTGGTGGCCCGTCCTCCTCCTTGAGGCCGTAGAGTTCATACATTTCGGGCGACCACGTGCGCGCGTCGGTGTCAAAATAATATTCCCACACCCCGGCCCCGATTCCTGCCAGCGCGAGGCGCAAACGCTCCTCGTTCGCACGCAAGGCTTCCTCGGCCCGCCTGCGCTCGGTGACATCGCGCGCAATGCTAAGAATCCTTTCGGGCCTGCCCTCGCCATCGTGCAACAGGCGACTGCTGACATCCCAAATCCGTTCCTCGCCCGAGCGCGCGATTACGCCGATCTCGATGTGAGAGCGCGCGTCGCCGTCCCGCGTTGGGGTCAATTCATCGAGCTCTTCCTGATAAGCCCCGGCAACGAGGGACGCGATGGGTTGCCCAAGAAGCTCCTCACTTGAATAGCCAAGGGCCTCAAGCCCGGCAGCATTGCAGCTAAGGAAACGCCCCTCGAGGTCCGTTGTATAGATGATGTCATGAGCCGCCTCGACGAGGGTCCGGTAGCGCTCCTTGCTGGCCTCGATTTCCTTTAGCGATTTCACCAATGCTGCGCCGACCTGATTGGCCTCGGCCAATCCGGTTTCGGGAAAACGCTCGCTGTGTTCCCTCAACGGCACGCTCGCGAGCAGCTGAATAGGCTCCGAAATGCGTCGAGCAAAGTAGTATGCAAGCGCGATCGACAAACAGCTGAGCGCAGCGGCAATGAGCGCAAATGTTACCCAACCCTGCCGCGAGATTGCTGCCAACTGCGCGCCTTCAATGCTGGCTGTCACAGTCCAGCCGGCAAATGCGGAGCGACTGATGATCCGAACCACTTCCGTGCCGGCTTCATCGATGCCTTTCCGAACTGCGGAGCCCCATTTGATTTGCTCCAAGGCCGCTTCCGGCAAGATTTTCCCGACGCTTTCCGCGTGCTGATGCGAACGCGCAATAATGCGACCTTGCCGATCTGCAATGGTAACAACCCAGCTTAAATCGCCGACATTCTGGTCGAGTAACGGCGTAAAAATTTCTGTCGGAACGGCGACGGTCAAAACGGAAGCTGTTCGCCCTCCGGATATGACGGGAACGCTGACGCCGATGAGAGCGACCTTGCCCTGCGCGTAGAACAAATCCGATATGCTGGCCTGGCCCGTTTCTGCGACTTCCCTGATCCGTTGCGGGTCTGACGTCGACAGTGCGGCGCCGACCGGCAACGTCGTATTTACGAGTTCCTGGCCGCTCGGGTCTGAAAGAATAACAAACCAGCCTTGCAAGCCTAGAAACTGCCGCGCCGTTAAATCAAAGGTCGAAAAATTGGCCTCCTGCACCAGCGGAGATGCGGCCAGAGATTCCCCAATTCGGGCGATGCCAATGAGCTCACGGTCAACGCTATCGCTAATATGCTCGACGGCCTGCTGAAGCCGCATGACTGTGCCACTGCGCTCGGCCGAAAGGAGATTCCAGAGCGCAAGGGTCACGAGCGCGATGCCCGGCACCAAAATTGCGAGACACAGCATGAGCAGGTGCGCCCAGAGGGGCCAGGCCCTCCGGTCCTCTCGGCGCATGTCGTACCTGCTCACTCGGGGCTCCTGGACCTCGAAAACCGTGTCTCTCACTGCATACGGAAAATCCGGATTGCGCTCGGAAAGTTCCAGTTTCCCGAACCGACAAAACGTCTCGTGTGGCCTTTTCTCTCAACGAGTTAACAGCGAGCAAACAGACGGGGCGTGTTCCGTTCTTGGCGCCCCATTCCGACGTATTTGGAGCGATTTGTTAGAGAGCCCAGACCGTAATGCCCAATTCCGCTCGATAGGAGCCTTCAAGACGAGACGAATTCCCAAGTAGGTCAAAGGGTGGGATATCGAGCCTCAGCGACTGAGGGGCGATGGTCCGCAAAGACAGCTGGCTCTGGCTGGAAATTCGGCAAAGGGAAGCGATAGAGTGCGATAAACGACAATGCAAATAGGCTGCTGGAGCTTTCCCTATGCCATGGCCCGCTGGCCGATAAGCCGCCTGACCGCCTGCAGCAACTGCTCCGGCATAAAGGGCTTTTCGATGAGCGGCGCATCGCGGAATGCCGGCGGCATCCCCTCTCGCCCATAGCCCGTGAGGAAGGCGAAAGGCGTAGAGTTGTGCTTCAGCTCGGCGGCAAGATCATCCACTGGATAACCTCCCAGATTTGCGTCCAGCAACGCGGCATCCACGGCACCAGCCGCAATCAGGGAGCGGGCCTCGTCAAGGCTCGCAGCCGGGCCGATGACCTCGCAGCCGGCCTCCGAAAGCACCATGGCAATATCCATGGCAACGAGCGGCTCGTCCTCGACGACGAGAACGCGGGCCTTGGCAGAACCAGCCGAAGAAGTCCCGTCCTTGCGAGAGGCAAACGAACTTCTGTCCTCTTCTACCCCATGACCTTCAACCTCGAGCGGCAGCACAATCTCGCACGTGACCCCTTCCGGCTCGAAGTTTAGCAGCACTTTCCCGGCCTGCGCATCAAGACTTCGTTCAATGAGGGGGCTGCCGAACCCACGCCGTTCCGGCGGTCTGACAAGCGGCCCGCCGCTCTCCTTCCAGTCGAGAAGCAGCACGCCGGCGTGATCCCGCACGGTCCAGCGCAACTCCAAAGTGCCTTGGGAAACAGAGAGGGCGCCATACTTTCGAGCGTTCGTTCCAAGCTCGTGCAGGATCAGCGCCAAGTGAAGAGCAGCCTGCGGATTAAGGACAACATTCGGCCCATTGAGGTTAATGCGCTCGTCAGCATCGCTTTCGAAAAGGAGCTGCTCGCGAATGAGATCTTCGATCGCGGCTCCCTGCCAGCTCGTATTGGTCAACATTTCATGGACCCTCGCCAGGGCCTGCAGGCGCCCCTGGAAGTTGCCCAAGAATTCGTTGGGACTTTTGGCTGACCTTATGGTCTGCGTTGCGATCGCCTGGACTGTGGCCAGCGTATTCTTGACCCGATGATTAAGCTCTCGAACGAGGAGCCGCTGGATTTGCTCGTTTCGCTTCCGCTCCGTGATATCCCGGCTGACCTTTGACGCACCAACAACCCGGCCCAGGCGATCCAGGATCGGTGAGACGGTCAAGGAAACATCGATCCGGCGGCCATCTTTGGTAATGCGGACGGTTTCGTAATGATCGACGCGGTCGCCCCGGCGGATCTTCGCCAGAATGTCCAATTCTTCCTGATGAAGCTCAGGCGGAATGATGATCGTAATCGGTTTTCCGATGACCTCATGGTCTTCGTAGCCGTAAATACGGCTCGCCGCCGCATTCCACGACGTAATGACACCATCGCGTGACTTGCTGATGATCGCGTCGTCCGATGAAGCCACGATGGCTGAAAGGCGCGCGAGCTGCACATCGACTTCATGCACAGCCGTAACGTCGACCAGCATATTCAAGGCGCCTGTAAGGCGCCCAACGCCGTCGAACATCGGAACGGGATGCGGAAGGACTCTGAACCGCCTCCCATCCGAGCGTTCGAGGAGGAGTTCGACGGGGGGCGGTGCGTGCCCATTTTTCAGAGTGATTGCCACCGGCCATTCATCGTGCCGCAGCAATTCACCCTCAAGCGAATAGAACTGCCAGCCTGCGCGAGCCAAATCGCTCCCAACCCGCAGCTCGCCACCGGCAAACTTCTCGCACGCGGCATTGGCAAACGTAATGCGCCCGGCCGTGTCGGTCGCGTATATGGCAACGGGCATCGTCTGGAGGACGGCGAAGGATCGCAGGTCCATCTCATGATTCTGCTGATCGGCAAAAACCGAAGCCGAGAATAGTCTCTGCGGCGCCGCTGCCTCCTGGAAGCAACCAACAGCACCCAAAAGGACACCGCTTTCATCGCGCACGGGCTCGGCGTTGTACAAGACAACGGTCCGACGGCCGCGTGCATCCTCTTTGACCACCAATTGGTTGGAAATGGATTTGCCGGTCCGAAGGGCCTCAGCCAAGGGCCCCTGCTCCTTGGGCAACAAGACGCCTGCCTCGGTGAAGAGGCGTGTAGCGCCGCCGTATCGCTCGCGTTGGACCTCGGGTCGCCGCCCCCAAAGCTCTATCGCGCGGCGATTGAACCCGAGAAGATAGCCTTCCGTATCGCAACAACAAACGCCGACTGGCAGATTGTCCCAAAGATCGGTCGAGCAAAAACGTTCGCGCAATCGATCATGAGCCGCATTTCGGCTCACCGACGCGATCTGGGGCATAAAAACTCACTTTCAAACAGAGGTACTCAACAAGGAGAGCCTATCAGGCTTTCGCAATAGCAGCAGCTAAAATGTCATGTGTGGCTGATAACTGTGCCGCTCATGAATGGGGAGACCAGGCAGAAAAAACAAGGGTAACAGGTGCTTGTGCGGGGTTCTTTTTTCCCCTGGGACCTTTTCTCCTTTTCGAACAACTGATCAAAACTCAGCATAACACCGATTATAATTGGACCGTTGGCGTGGATTTGGCAGAGAGCGTCTTGTCAAACGGAAATATATCGACAGTCAGCTCTTCCAATTAACCCAATCGCACGAAGGCTGAGCGCGAAGAAGGAGCAGCTAACCGGGTCCTATCGTCGCCGACCTGAGTGACAGTTGCATCTCCCTCCCAGGTCAGTTCGGCTCGATGGGAGGACTGGACCGACAGAACCGTCGTGCTTTGGTGGAGCCGAGTTGCACCTGAAGCTCAAAATTAAGGGAAGCAATCGTTCGGGGAGCTGGCTGGGGCGGGAGGATTCGAACCTCCGCATGGCGGAACCAAAATCCGCTGCCTTACCACTTGGCTACGCCCCACTAGCCGGCATGTGCTCTACTAGGAATCTCGGGCGCTTGCAAGGTGCCGATAGTGCGGCCTGGGTGCGTGAACATGTGCGGAACATGCGGAATGTTCGCCCAAACTGCACCCAAGCCCCTCTTGGGCGAAACCCCGCGATCTTGCGCCCCGGTTTCTTCCCCCGCTGCCTTTGAGGCTTCTGATCGGGGGCGGTACCATCGCCATAGGTTTTCAGGAAGTCCCGCAGCGCTATCTCGAAGACAGCGGTTTTAGTCGTTGGGAATGTCTGGTTGGCCAGCCACTCGTCCACCTGCTTCAGCAGGTCGGGGTCCAGAGCGAGACTGACCATTTTCTTATTCCGCGGGTTCCGGCATGACTGATAAGGAGGCCGAGGACATCCTCGATCGCATCGTTCGCTGGCAGGAATATCGTCAATGAATGAACGAGCCGGTTTCCCGAGCGCATATTGCGGCGCGCCGACCCCAAAGCGCATGATCTGCATGTACTCGGGAACGTCGTAATCGAGCCACGGCGGACGCTCCCGGCGCTCTTCCGGCGTCAGCAGCAGGCGCTTCTCGACGGCGCGCGATTCAACCTCGCCAGCAAGACGCTGATAGAGCTTGTACGCGATCGTGAGGTCGTCGTCGGGGATCGTTTCGATGCTGTCCCATCCGGGACGCTGCCCCTCTTGCCTGATACGCTGGCGTTCCCGCGCAATCTGGTCGGCACTGAACATCATCTTGTTGCCGCCCTGCGCAAAGTCTTCGATGTCCTGCACCTGATGCTGGATCTCGTGCATCAGGATGCGCAAGTTGGGCCCAGCGAGCCGCATTCTGCCTGGCTCGGCAATGCCATAAATGCCCGAAAGCAACCGCTCCATCGAAACTTCGATGTTTCTCAGCTCTGGATACGCCGCGAACAAATCGCGGTGCATGATGAGCCCCTGCCTCGTAATCTCGCTTACGCCCACGACCCGGGCCAAGCCAGGAGCAAACTTGGTGATGCGGTCGCCAAGCGGCGCTTGGCCGTACCTGTTCAATGCCTCGCCGCGATAGCGCATCTGGCTATCGTCGATCTCGAATCGCCATCTGCCGTCAGGGCCGTAGAACCATCCCGTCTCTCGCCAGATCGTCGTGCGGTCCCATCCAGCCCGCGACATTTCCTTGGCGCGCTCGAGCGCCTGAAGATCCGCGGTACGGGCACGCTCGCCGGCGAAGGCATAGAAGCGATCGCCTTTCGCCGCGAACGCGATGATGTCGTCCTGCACCATGGCCTCGCGCATCGCGTCGAGCGTGCGCTGACCCGTGATTTGGTCGATCAGATCCTTGACTGGCGCGATGTCTTGATCCGTCAGGACGCCGTGCACATATTGCTGAACCATGTGCGCGACGGCCTCTTGGTCGATCCGCTCGCGATAATCCCTTAGCCCTTCGTAGGCTCTGTGATATATCTCGAAGATCGAAGCGGCTTTATTCCTGACGTTCTCGGCGCGCGGATGGCCGATCCGCTTCAAGTGATCGTAGAGCGAACCCTGCAGAATCCCGAGGCTTTCAGCATGACGGACAAGCCGACCCCACGCAGACGCAGCATCTTTTACCCTGCCGGGCAGGTACCCGAGGATGCGAAGCCCATGCGTCCACTCGTGCGCTCTCTCTCCCCGGAGGCGATGGACGAAATCGCCGGTGAGGTGGAACGGGAAAAACGTGATGGCCGGCGTCCCGTCGGGAAGGAAGTCAAAGATCGCTGACGTGCGCAGCAGATCGCTTCCGTAATCGACGGTCTCCCACTCGTTACCCTCGGCATCCCGCACCGTGACAATGAACTCATCGGGGTGCCCCTTGCGCGGCCTGATCGCAACAGCCACTGTCTCGCGAATCAAACCAGGCACCGGCGCCGGTTCGGCGCGAAGAAACGAGAACACCTTCTCCGCTTCCTTCGACAGGTCAACCGGCTGCCGCAGCATCATACGCGCCTTGACCCTCTCGAAGAAATCCGGTGCCTCGCGCTGCGGACGCGCGTCAGTCTTTCTCAGCTGCCCGACCAGCGCAAAGAGCGGCTGGCCTTGCCGCAGCACGATGTCCTTCACCTTGTCGGTCAGGCGGAAGAGCGTGAAGCCTTCGCCCCTGGCGCCGACTGTTGGCCCATAAAGCTCTTCAACCCATTGCGGCGCTGGTGTCGCCTTGTCGAGGCGCGACAACAGATTGCGAAGGTTCTTCGGGACGATGCGGTCATAGAATTCGCTCATCCCGTGCTCATCGCCAGGATTGTACGTGAGAACCGTCTTGCCGGATGGAACCGCGATGTAATCGGCTTCCGCTTCGACAGCCTGACGGATCGCACGGCGAAGCGTGGTGTTGACCCACTGATCCGTCGTGGCAACTAAAGGATGTCCAGGCGCTTGCGCTTCCAGCGTCCTTAGCTCAGCGCGAAGCCGACTAATTTCCCCGCTGTACCGACTCGCTCTCTCAATGGCTTCCTGATCTGTTCCTCGGAATCCAGACAGTACGGCGACACGATGACCTTCCGGGTTGAAGACATGAAGTTCGCGCTGCCCCGTGAACCTGTTCTCATCAATGGTTTTGACACGCCAGCCCGTTGTTAGCTCTGCGCCCTTTGCCTCAGCCTCGGCAATGCGCCGCTTGATCTCGGCGATCTTTGCCTCATCCCGCACACCTTGATCCCTGATGCGCTGCCCCCAATCCGACTGGATCTGGTCGATGAGGTAGACGGTGTTGCCCTTGTCGTCTTGGACAAGGGAAGTCATCAAATGGCCGATGATGTTGGGTTCTGGGAAGTGGCCAGACTGGAAGGTCTCGCTGGCTGCCTTGATTTGAGCGCCGCGCAGACCAAGAAATTCGTTGAATAGCGCATCGTATCGCGCCGCCTGCTCTGGCGTGGCTGCCCTTAGATTATCGGTTGCCCCGCGGATTTCATTGATCTGACGCTCCAGTTCGGTCGCACGCTCGTCAAGTTCCGCGACGCGATCGGGCAGATGCAGAACCGTCTCGCGATAGGTCGGATTATCAGGGTCGAACGAGTAGTTGCGCCACTTGGTGGCATCCGGAACATGCTGCGTCTCTTCCGCCCCAAGGATGAACTCTTCTTCAGATATGCCGAGGGCTTCCGCAGCCTCCGCCACCGAACCGTACCCCGCCTCCCGCGCAAGATCATCGGGAGACAGAGGTACATCACGACTGCGAATAACCTCCCGGAGCCTTACCCTGTTTTCTTCAAGGTGCCTTACGATCTCATCCCGAGTGACGGATTTCTTGCCTTGCAGGAATTGATCAAGCCCCGTGGCTTTAATCTCGGCGTCCTTAACGCCAGAACTCTTAAGCTGCGCCAGCATTTGCTCCGGCGTGCCCTTGGCCTGCTTCAGTGAACGGGCGGCTTCCAGAGCTTGCGAATAGAACCCAAGCTCGTCGATAGCACGCCGCATTGAGCGGCCAGTCGCGATGTCGTCAGCCGCATCGTAAAGCGCACGCAGGCCGCCGCCCTTCTCGCCCGTGAAGCGATCCAGAGCGGCGCGGAGCTTGGCGATATACGCAGCGCGGTTCCTGTTGATCCCGCGCCAAGCCTCAATCTCTCCCTGCGCAACAGAGATGCGGCCAGCCTCGGCTTTGGCGATATGGTTGTCCAGAACCACGCGATAGTTTTCTTCGTCCTCAAGCATGCGCCGTAGACGAGATATGCCGATCTTCTCTCCGTCGACCTCAACGGCCAGGCCGCTTTCGATCTCGCGCGCATCGGTGAGGCGTTCTTCGACATCTTCAAGCCGGCCAGACACTTCGTCCTGCGCTTCCTCCAGATTCTCGAGCGCAGGTGCGAGCTTCTGCTCGGTCAGATCCGCGATGATGTCCTCGGCCTCGATCCGCTTCTGAGAGGCCATATCGCTCATGCGATTGGCCCAATCCATCACCGAGGTCAGCTCGAACACGAGGTTTCCGGCACGATCCATCACCGCGTCTAGCGTGGCGTCATCCAACTCTCTCAGGTTGAGCGCCAGCAGGTCATTTGCCTTCTGGCTCAGGATCTTGAGCGCGCCGAGCGAAGTCACGGCTTCCGCGCGGAACACATCAAGCGCCGAAGCATCTTCGGGATATTCCGGCTGCTGCTCCCAAATCCGAGAAAGCAGCGATCGCGGCGGCGCTGGCACAAGCGCCGTGCTTTCATCTTCATCGGCCCCTTCTTCGATCTCTGCCTGCGGGCCGCGCCGTTCCTCTAGGATTTGCTCAATGTCCGTTTGCAGATCGCTCAGCCTGTCGCGCATTTCGTCGGCATTCAAGGCGATCCGGTCGAGCGCATACCCGACGTCACCCAGCTTCTCAGAGATCAGATCTCCGATCTCCTGCACGTCATCCGAGAGCTGGTAGCCCTTCTGCAAACGATCCGTCACGATCTGCGAGAGATCGTTCAGGGACTCGAAGAACTGCTGCAGGTCGGGCATCGAAAGCGCGTCTATATCGACGGCCTTGTTTTTCCTGACCACCTCGAGGATACGGTTTGCCTCGGTCGAGAAGCCGGCGACGTGATCCATCACGACGCGGAGCTTCGCGCCGCGTCGCATCTGTGCAACCTGCTGCTTGAGGGTCAGCGCACCGCTGGTCCGGCCTGCATCTTCGCCAGTGTCGATAAGGGCCCGCATCCGGCCAGACTTGTCGGGATCAATGGGCCGCGTTTCGACGCCAAGCTCCGACTTGAGTTCGTCGACCGCCTTGGCGAACTCGCGCACGGCTGGGTTCCGCACGGACGCATTGACGATCTCCTGCGCGATGTCTTGGAACTGCCGTGTTTCAAAAGTGATGCCAACGGCGCGGATCGCGTCCACGATCTGGGCCGTGCGAGACGGAGGGATCCCGGTCGCGACCATCTGATTGCCGCGGCGCTCGAACTCCACGCCGACAGCGCGGCGCACCACCGGATCGGTATAGATCCTCCACCCGTAGAGCGGGCGGCCGGCATGGTGACGGTCAGGCCACCGTACACCAAGCGGATCTTGACCATGCCGTCTGTCGACTGAATTTCGGCGTCCGGTGCCCGGGTTAAAAACTGCGCGACCTGTTCGCCCGTCTGGAAGCTCACCTTGCGCGACGACAGGAACGCGGCAGGATCGAACTCGCGGCCCATGAGAATGCCAGGGCGGATCTCGCCGGTTTCCGTCGTGTAATTGACGATCCGGCCACGGCCCATCGTCTGATCGTAGGCAGCGAGGATGTTGCCGGTGAAGATGAACCGCGTCTCGCGGCCTTCCCTGCGCGCTTCCTCGAACTTCTCGGCAAGATCGGAAAACGACGTGTCGTCGATGGCGATGGCCGCGCCTTTTTCATCCTCGCCCTTGACGATACCGGGCGGGAATAGCTTGGACATCGGGAAAATGTATTCGCGCGCCGAATCCGGAACGGCGATACGAACTTCCCACGATCCAAGTGCAACAGGGTTCTTGGCCTTTTTGGTCCGCTCCACTTTCGTGACGATGCCGCTGATGTCACCAGAGGGCATGCTGAGCCGGATGCGATTGCCGGGGTAGGCAATCTGCAGGGTTTGCATCCAGCGGCGAAAGTTGTTCTCGAGCCGTTCCCGAACCTTCTCTCGGGCGTCCGGCGAAGTATCCCGAACCTCGCTCGCAATGAAGTTGTCGGACAACTCCTTGAACCGCCTGTACGTGGCGCGCGCCCAATCCTGTCCCTTCGGCACAAGAGCGGTCAAAGTACGAACTGGATCATCGCCAGGCTTCGGCTCGTTCAGGAACTCGGCTAGCTTTTCCGCCACTTCCTTGGGCGAATATGCGCGGCCCTGAGCTTTGACAGAAACCTTCTCCATCCGCACCGCGTCGAGGAACGGGCTGTTGCCTTGCTTCGGCTTGATTTCCGTCGCCTCAAGCGTGCGCGCCTGCAGATCGAGCGTCTTGGCTTCAAGGGGATTCTCGCCCAGCGCGTCGAGCTGTTCGATCTCCTTGTTGTACTCCTTGGTGATGCGATCGAGCAGTTCGGCTTGTTCTTCGGGTGAAAGCAGGGTCAGGCGGCCCGTGACGCGCTTGGCCGTGTCGTCATAGATGATCTGATTCTGTTCGGTTAACTTCAGCGGCTCGCCGAGCCTTTCATTGAGCTCGGGATCTTCAAAGACAATCTCAGCGACGACCTTATCGCCAACCTCGTTGATAAAATCGACCGCATCCGCCATGAACACCGAGCCACGCGCGCCCGTGGTGTTGGCGTTGAGGCTGGCCATCTTCTTCATGAGCACAGCCGTTGGCCGTGCCTCAGCTGGGATTTCGGCGGCAATCTGCGAGTAGGCTGGCGGCACGACCTGCCCGGTGCGGTGCACGCGGCCCAACATCTGCAAGTGCACGTCGATGTTGGGTTCGGCTTGTGCGAGGATCATGCGGCGCCGGCGCTGATCCTTGAATGTCTTGCTCGCGTGCATCGAAACGCCGGTCGCGCCGGAACGATTGATGATAAGCACGTCGAGCTTGCCGCGATTGAAGCGCGAGATGTTGATGCGCTTGCCGGCTGGCCCCATCTCCCTCTTGAAACGCGCCACGAGGCGCGGCGGAGACTCGCCGTAGTCGATCATTGTTTGCCGGCCAGTGACCTCGGCCACGCTCAGGCCGGCCTTTGTCAGTTCATGGCGGATAGCATCAATCGGGCTGACCGGAAGATCCTCATATTCGCCCGAATTGATGATGTCCAACGCCTCGCGATACATACGCTGGAGGGAAGATGGAAGCGCGTCGAACGGAATGAAGTGATGCGTTTTCTTCCCGTCGGGATGCTTGACCGTATACCGCAGCGTGCGTTGCAGATAGCGCGTGAGCATGTCGCGGAACGTGAGATCAATCACATCCCCGACATTGATGCCTTCCTGCGCCGCGAAGTCGGAAACGAAACTCTCGTTGGTGTTGGCAAGGCCGATCACCGGCTTCTCGCCGTTTTTGACCGCCTGGATCGCGCGCTGGGCGACAGCCTTCGCCTTGATGCTCAGAAGCATCTGGTTGACGAGGTTGTGCATGATCGACGCGAACGCCGTCGTTGACGCGCCCAATTCGCCCGTCCCGGCGTCTTTGGCGGTGGCGGCGCCAGACGTATCAAGAGAGGTTTGGACCAGTTTGTCGCGAATCTTGTTGATCTTGAGATCGAACCGGAAAACCGCACGTATGGCGTCAGAGAACTGACGATACGATTCGAGATTCACGGGCACGCCTTCTACGGCGTACTCCACGCCCTCGAACGAACGCTCGCGCCGGATGTACTGGCCGGCCTCAGCCAACATGGAGGCCACGACCTGCTGCATGGGCACGCCGCCCTTGGCGATCAGCTCAGGCAGCTTCTCCGGATCGTCCACGGCCATACCCATGTCCGTCCGAGCGTAGAGGTCCATCACGTCGGGCCGCTTGGCGTAGGTTGCCGACGAGAACATGACGCCCCAGGCCCGCATTGCGAGCTCGCGGGCAAACTGGGCGCGGTTCGGCTCGGCATCCTTCAATTTCCAACCGCTCTGCCCAGCGCCGCCAGCGTTATGGGACTCATCGAAGACGATGAGGGCGTCCGGCGCGATGCGAGACAGGAAGGACCGGCGCGGCGTGGATTTGCCTTTGACCGTGTTCATCTGGTCGTAGGTCGTGAACACCACGTCATATTCGCCCTTGCCGCTGGCAATGGCCTCCATGTCGGCGTTCTGCTTCGCAGCCGTGCCGCCGACGAGGAACCTGCCACGCCGCTTCGGTATGGGCTCGCCGGCCTCGCGCGCCGCATCGGCCTCTTCTTTCCACTCCATCGCTTCTTCGTCGAGCGGAATGGGTGAGCCGATGTTGGTCATGAAGATGCGCGGCTCGCGGCCCAGCATCTCGTGCAGGCCGATGTCGCGCATATCGCGCCACATGTCGCCGTAGAGGTCCGGCTTCTCCGTCACGAGCACAGGGATCTTGCCCTTGCGCATCGCGTACCGGAGCACGGCAGCGACCTGCCGGCCCTTGCCGATGCCGGTCTGGTCACCCAGGATCAGCGCCGTTCCGCGTTCGATGTTGTCGATCGCAGCGGCGATCGCGTCGATCTGCTCGGCACCGAAATACTTCGGAAGGTCATTGACGTCATAGCCGAGGCGATCAGCCACGAACTCGTCGACAGAGCCGATGCGGTCCTGCAGGCGCTTCATCGCCGCAGCCGCAGAGTCGGCCATGTTGACCGGCGTCAGGGTGTTGAGGGATGGCGTGCGAGAAGTCGGAACGTAGGTGGCCTGACCGCCCTGGCGCTCTATGCGCGGTCGAACTCGGTCGGCATCAGCAGGCTTATCAGCTCGCCTGGTGTCTCCAGCGTCCGCAGGTTTTCCGGCAAGTAGATCTGGTTTATCAGATCCCACACGTTCGGATTGTCCGCGATCACCGTCTCCGCGAACTGGAACGGCGTCGTCTGTTGGTTTGGCCAGAAGTCCGTCAGTCCCGCCTCGAACAGTCTCTGTGCCGCTTCCCTCATCTCTGCTTGCGGGTCGCTCGACTGGTTCAGCAGGACGACCAGCCGGTCCGCGAGCGCGTCCAGCCTCTTTCTGGTCAAGCTGTGTGGGTCGGTTCGCATCGGGTATCTTCTCCGCAAGCGAATCCCAGCTGTTGTAGATAACCGGGAGTTGCGCAGCAGGCAACGGACGCTGAGACTTGCCCTTACCCTCGATCACGATGACATCAACGGGCCAGCTCGCGCCTTGCCGGGAATAGAGATCGCCGTCCACCGTGAAGTGGTCGACAACGTTGTAATTGTTGTATAGGCGCCAGTAGAACTCGCGCTTAGCCTTGCCGCGGTATCCCTTGCGGCGTTCCTCGTCGGTTTCGGCCTTGATGCCGCCGACGATCAGCACGGCGCGGCCATTGTCGGTCAGCGCCTCGAGCGATTTCAACGCAATGGCGTGATCAACCTGGCTCGTGGTCCAGCCGTCGATCGTCCACTCTTTCGACTTTCCGCCTTCCCGCACCGCACCGAACGGCGGGTTCATGATGATGGAGTCGGCTGGCTGCTCGACGTGGGCGCGCTCCGTGGCGTCCTTCTTGGTGACGTTGAAGCCCATCACCTCGAGAGCCGCGGCGCGGAGTGCGTCGATCTCGTTGGCGTAGACCGCATCGTTGTTTGGGCCGGCCTCAATCAGCAGTGCGCCGTTGCCAGCGGTGGGCTCATACACGACATCGGCGGTCGCCACGCCGGCGAGACGCGAAGCGACATAGGCCAGCGGGACCGGCGTCGAATACGCCTGATTGGCCACCGACGTGCCGGTGCGCGTGCTAAGATTGGGTTGCTTGTGGTAGAGCTCGACCAGCTTTCCGTAGATCTCAGCCGGCGTGCCGCCCTCTCTCACGATGTCGCGCGCCGTCAACACGACGACGGCTTCGATAACCTCGTCGATGTCTTTGTTCCGCGCGTTCTCGGGGACAAAGCCGTTCTCTTTGAGGTACTTCCGCGCCTCGACGATGTTCTTGAAGCCTTCGCCGCGCAAACGCGCCTTGAGCTGAGCGAACGCCTGCGGATCGGCGTCGATCTCAGAAGGAGCTTCTGTTGCGTCCGTGCGTGACGGCGCCTCCGCTGCAACAAGAATTTGCCCTCGCCGGTCATAATCAATGACACCCCATGTAGCCTCCGGCGAAACCTGTCCCTCTAGGCCGGCGGCCCGGATCAGACGCTTGCGCTCCTCAATCGAGAGTCTGCTCCACCACAGACGCTCTTCGGCATCGGGGGTCGAAAACCTGATCGGTGATGGCTCCACAGAGGGCTTGGGCTTCCCTTCTTCGGCTGGCTTCTCGAGCGACTGCTCGACCAGCTTCTTGGCTTCGGCGAGCGATCCGGCATAGCCAAGCACACGGCCTTCGCGATCAAGTGCAGTCCATGCTTCCTTGGCCGGGCGGTTCTGATCCCAAATGGCGGAGCCAAGCACCTCGCCATCGTCGTCCAGCAGCATGTGCAGGTTTGGGTCGCGGTGCCCTTCTGTCCAACCTGCTTTAGGTTTCTCGGCAGGCGCCGGCTCTGCCGGTTGTTCTGCCGGCGCGGCAGAAGGCTCGTCCTCGGGTGTAGGCTCGCCGGTGATCTCGCTCCAGACTGCAATCTTCTCGGCGTCGGTCAGATCATTCCAAGAAGTCTTCCCTGTAACCCGACGCATTACGTCGGTCAGGTACTCCACATCTGGATCCCCGTTCGCGTCACGAGGAAGCGCACGGAATATCTCGGGGAACGTAGGAGGTGTTACGGCTTGCGCTGTGGCTGTTTCGACAGAGCCTTCTCCACCGGCCAGCCTAGGTCGATACGTTGCTTGATCGTCGACCTCGGAAGCGCAGACCGGGATTCGTTCACCAACTGACGTTCAAGGGGCGGACGATGACGGTCGCCGAATGGGCGCGGGAGACCGGGATCAAGCAGACGACGATTTACGGTCGACCCTCAGAAGAAGACGCCCGGCACGCCGCCACTACTGCTAACGTTTCAGGGCAGGACGCTGCCGATCAAAGCGTGGGCGCGAGAGACGGGGATTTGTGGCCCCGAACTCTACCGAACTCTTGCGTCGTCCGGCTCACCTCAGCGCGGCTTCTCGAGCAGCCAAGTGAGGTGTGAGCGCACGGTGGGCCACTCGGGTGCAATGATGCTGTAGACGCAGGTGTCGCGGATGGTGCCGTCCTTCATGCGCTGATGGTGGCGGAGGATTCCGTCAAGTTTGGCGCCGAGGCGTTCGATCGCACGCCGGCTCTGGTGGTTCATGAAGTGCGTGCGGAACTCGACAGCGAGGCAGCCAAGCCGCTCGAAAGCGTGCTGCAACAGCAGGAGCTTGGCTTCAGTATTGAGCGGCGTGCGCTGGACGCTCGCGGCGTACCAAGTCGAGCCGATTTCCACACGCGGTCCGGCGAGGTCGATGTTCATGTAGGTCGTCATGCCCACGGGCCGGCCGCCCGGACCATCCAGGACCGTGAACGGAAGCATCGAGCCGGCCGCCTGAAGGCTGAGACGCCGTTCAATCTCGGCGGCCATACCCTCTGGCGAAGGGATGCTTGTGTACCACAGGCGCCAGAGTTCGCCGTCCCGCACGGCCTCGGCGAGAGTATCGCAGTGCTGCCGCGATAACGGAACAAGCTCAACATACCGCCCGGTAAGGGTGACGGGCTCCAACGCCATTGATCCACCTCGCAAACGTCAAAAGGTGGCTCTACCTAACATACGAAAGAATGAGCACCAGCTCGCTTGTAGCCGGGCACCTATGTCACGAAGGCGGTTCCGAAAGTACCGCCTTACGGGGTGAGGCTGCCAGCGACTATTGCCAGCTTTCCCTGCCCTCGCCTTCGGAATGCCAGCATCGGACGTCGGAATAGCGTGCAATGTGCAACCTCTACTCGATGACCCGAGCACCAGATGCCGTCCGACGCCTGTTTAGGGTGGCGCATAACCGATGCGCTGCGTTCGAGCCGGTGCGAGCCATCTTCCCTGGCCATCTGGCGCCCGTCGTGCGCAAGGCTCCTGACGGCGAGCGCGAGATCACCATGCTTTCGTGGGGCTTCGTGCTGCCTCAAAACGGGCGTGCAGCCAAGCGCGTGACCAATGTGCGGGACGACAAGGCGCTCTCGAGGCCCTTCTGGCGGGAGTCGTTCCAGTTACGGCGCTGCCTGGTGCCGGCCTCCTCATTTTGCGAGCCAAAGGGCGCGCGGCCCGCGGTCTGGCACTGGTTCGCGCTGCGAGGCGAGGAGACACGGCCTCTCTTCGCGTTCCCCGGCGTCTGGAGCCGGTGGAAAGGGCAGCTCAAACCGGGCGCGCCAACTGTAGAGCTCGAAGTTTTTGCGATCCTGACCACCAATCCAAACGACTTAGTGGCCACCATCAATCACGAGCGCATGCCCGTGCTGCTGGACAGGCAAGAGCAGTTTGAAATCTGGCTGAACGGTTCCCCCTCTGAGGCCCTCGCGCTCATTCGCAGCTACGACGCCAACGGAATGCGCATCGTGCAGGCTGGATCTGATCGGGAAGACTTGCTGGCCGACTAGCTCACTAAAGCTGTTGAAATCTCATTTTACACAACCACAAGTGACCAGCGGATCACTGCAGATTTCGCGCAACACCCGCGAAAACTCGGCGAATCAATCTCTTCCCGCCACACGTCGGGCGTGTGCCTAACGAAAGCTTAAGAATTGCCCCTTATTCTCGCATCAGTTGTGTTGCTCATGTAATTCGCGTCGCGGTAGGGATTCGTCACACGGCCGAGGGATCGGTCGGGGGACCAGCTCAATGCATCAGCAGCTCGCGCGAGCTCTGCGGAATGGAGGGACTTTCAGTGCTCAAACCAGTCGTATCGACGGTTGCCGGCATCGCGTTCGCCGGAGCGTTTTCCGTATCGTCTGCGTTCGCCGATGGGGGATATCCGCTCTACGGCGGCGCGCCCAGCATGAAGGATGAGGTCGTCTATGCACCGCCCCCAATCGTCTGGAGCGGGTTTTACCTCGGTTTACATGCTGGCTATGGATGGGGAAATTCTGATTGGAAAGCGCTGACCGATATCTTCGAGCCCATCATCCTTGCAGGTGACCGGTTGAGCCATGACCCTGATGGCGGGCTCGTCGGCGGGCACATCGGTTACAACTTTCAGGCTGGCCGGTTTGTCTTCGGCATTGAAGGAACGCTTTCCGGCACGAATATCGAAGAAAAGACCGTCACCGATTTCGGGTTTGAGATCGACCCTGTGCATCTGAGGACGGAAATCAACACCATGTGGACCGTCACCAGCCGCCTTGGGTATGACTGGGGTCGTCTGCTCACCTATGTCAAAGCCGGTTATGCTGGTGCTGACATCGAGACGTCAGCGCGCGATTTCCTGAATTTCCGGGTGACGGATAGCCAGACACACCACGGTTGGACAGTTGGCGGCGGCATTGAGTATCTCGCGAGTGAGAACCTTATCCTCGGCGTCGAGTACAATTACTACGATTTCGGGTCGGAAGATTACGGCCGGTGGCTTCCCTGGCTCGAGACCGATCGCCTCGTTAGAAACGACGTCGACCTCCACACCGTGACGGCGCGTGTCAGCTACAAGATCGGCCCACGGCGGGTGGCGGCCGAGCCTCTGCCGCCGCTCAAATAAAGACGCCACAACGTGCGCCGAGCTGCTTGATCCCGGCCCTTGTCACCGGGATCACATCTCCAGGACATCAGCCATTCTCCCCCGCGCCCGGCCTCGGCTTCCCGGCGAAGCCAAATGCGGGAAAACTAAGGGCCCCGGAAATCTCCGAGGCCCTGTTTTCGTTCAGTTGCGGCTCTTGTCGACGAGAGCCTTCTCCTTAATCCAGGGCATCATGGCGCGCAGCTTGGCGCCGACCTCCTCGATCGGATGGCTGTCGTTGAGGCGGCGGATGGCCTTGAACTTGGGCTGGCCGGCCTTGCACTCGCGGATCCACTCGCTGGTGAACGCGCCGGTCTGGATGTCCCGCAGGATGCGCTTCATCTCCTCGCGGGTCTCCTTGGTGATGATCCGCGGACCGGACATGTACTCACCGAACTCGGCCGTGTTCGAGATCGAGTAGTTCATGTTGGCGATGCCGCCCTCGTAGATGAGGTCGACGATCAGCTTCACCTCGTGGAGGCACTCGAAGTAGGCCATCTCGGGCGCATAACCGGCCTCGACCAGCGTCTCGTAGCCGGCGCGGATCAGCTCGACGAGGCCGCCGCAGAGGACCACCTGCTCACCGAACAAGTCGGTTTCGCACTCCTCCTTGAAGGTCGTCTCGATGATGCCGGCGCGACCGCCGCCAATGGCCGCCGCATAGGAGAGGAACAGATCGTGCGCGTTGCCGCTCTTGTCCTGGGCCACGGCGAGCAGGCAGGGCACGCCGCCGCCACGCAGATACTCGGAGCGAACCGTGTGGCCGGGACCCTTCGGCGCCACCATGCCGACGTCAAGATCCTCGCGCGGCTCGATCAGGTTGAAGTGGACGTTGAGACCGTGCGCGAACATGAGGGCCGCGCCCTGCTTCATGTTGGCGTGCAGGTGATCCTTGTAGATATCGGCCTGCAGCTCGTCGGGCGTCAGCATCATCACCACGTCGGCCCACTTGGCGGCGTCCGCGACCTCCATC
>Ga0207747_1000217_pt1 | contig 72684 bp, 55 predicted proteins | sample HigsolmetaGSP11D_FD_184839 | JGI IMG/M metagenome (GOLD analysis project Ga0207747, IMG submission 184839) | High solid enriched microbial communities from the Joint BioEnergy Institute, USA - SP1-1-D (SPAdes) | ecosystem: Engineered > Bioreactor > SSF (Solid state fermentation) > Aerobic >...
CATAATTATCTCCCTCATTATTCGAATCAGATAATCTGGACCCAATGATTGCTACTGCTGCAATTGCGATAACCCCGACAAATAACAACACATAATAACCTTTTCCTTTGAAAAATTCAGCAAATCTGTTCTTTTTCACTGTTATCACCTCATCCTATATTCTTCTCAGTTCGTTTTTGAATTATACCTATACCTGACTGCATAAGATAAAATTTGTATCCTTAGTATCGTATTCTCAGTTTCTCCTATGTGATATGTTTTTATTTATCGTTTTCGAAACATTTATAAGTGCTTACTTTAGTATCACCAATAATAAATTTTTTAATCGAGTGTAAGCTGGATATTGACAATTAAAATAAAAAGAATAAAATAAAATTATAAAAAGTGCGGATATAGTTTAATGGCAGAATGCAAGCTTCCCAAGCTTGAGGTGCGGGTTCGATTCCCGTTATCCGCTGAAAAGAAAAGCAGGTACAGCACCATGATTTTGGTGAAGTACCTGCTTTTTTATGTAATTATATAAGGTGGGAAGAAAGGAAGAATAAGATACGAACCCGCTGGTGAGCATCTTTTATTCTTCCTAGGTCTTCGACGTGTTTATCACAGTCATGGCTTACCGTTTATCCGCATAGATATTAAGTCTGCAAGAAAAAATTGCAATTCCAATGGTGTGAGCTTTTTTCTTGTCAAGCCAAACCGCTAGGTTTGGCTTTGCGATTTCCCGTTATGTGATTGTAAAAGTGAATTTCACTTCAAATTTAGCGACCAAACTATCTCATAAATCACCTAATTTTTTCTCACTTTTACCACCATTGATAGTATTAACAAATTCAAACTAAATTTAATCAAATTATTTTTTTATACAGTGCTACAGCATAGCTATCAGTCATTCCAGCTATGTAGTCTACAATATTACGAACCAAAATCTTCCGTTTTTCTGCGTATGTATAATGTTCCAAATCACCAGCTTTGTATTTTGAATAGTCAATATCAAAATTTAATATTTTATTTATTTCTGCATTTAAGATGTCTAAATTACCATCACATAGTTTTATAGCAGTTTCTGAAACAGCTGAATTTTTATGACTTAATGTATCCAAATATATCTTTCTAATTGTCCCTTTATGTAGAAGTCTCGGATTTAAATAATACGTTTCAAATAATTTCCTAACTATGGTATCTGCATTTGAATCAAACAAAGCGACTTCTGAATTTGATATAACTTTTTTATTAACAGTTTTCTCCAAAAACTGGCAAATGGTGTTTCCTTTCGAGGACATATTAATTAAACGCTCTTCAAATAATCCTTTACTTTTATCACCTGAAAAACTCGAAATATTAGTTCTACTCTGATTAATTACATCATCAATAAAAAATCCCACAATACATGAAATTAATCTCGCAATTATTAATTCATTGATGTTTTCATAGAAACGTACGTTATTATTGATTTTATTTATTTCAATAAATATTTTCTCAGATAAATCATTAAATTTTTCGATTGTTAATAAGCTTAATAAATCTTCTAATGAAATCAAACCAGACGATAAAGAATCATCTATATCATGACCTCTTTGAGCAATTTCGTCTGCTATTTCTACTACTTGTCCTTCAAGTGTCGTTGCGTGACTAAATTCTGGCTTTAAATCATTAATGAATCTTTTATCAATAAACTCTTCAAGTTTGACTTCATCTTTCATACTAGTATGTTTTAGAACTCCTTCTAAGACTTGGAAGCTTACATCTAACCCTGGATGTTCAATATATTTATTTTCCAATTTAGTCAATAATCTTATGCCATGATAATTATGCTTAAATCCCCCAAAGAAGTTATCATTAAAAAAATCATCTGACAAATGAAATAAACTCCTCATTTTTTTACCTAATAAAATATCATGTAATGTTCGCTCTCCTTGATGTCCAAACGGCGTATGTCCTAAATCATGTGATAAAGCAATTGCTTCAGTTAAATCAATATTTAAGTTTAGTGCATAAGCAATAGCTTTTGATATTTGATTTACCTCTAGAGTATGCGTCATTCTCGTCCTGTAATGGTCCCCCTTCGCAGCACTAAAAAGTTGTGATTTATCAACTAGTCTTCTATAAGAATGACAATTTACAATTCTTTCTCTATCTCTCTGAAATTCATTACGCTCATTACTTCCATCAGAAATTGAGTACATTCTTTTACATTGATTATTATGCTGAGCATACTCCTCTAGTTCATAAACATTCCATTTGTCAACATATTTCTTTTTTAAACAACCATAATTCTTATCAATAATTAAATCATTTATATCATTTGATAGCTGTGTTACAGTACTCTCCATAACATATGATTTCTCTTCATAATCAGCATCGAGCTCAAGCTCAATGTTATCTAGCAAGTTAGCAATAATTCTTTTATCTAAAATCTCTTTATACATTCGATATTTAATATTAATTCTTGAATAAGACTTTTGCTCATGTAGATGCCCTTTACCTAATAAAATCTTCTCTATTTCACCGTTATTAACTTCTTTTTCCTTCGTATAAATCTTTCCTTTTTTCTTATAAAAAACAAATATAATATAACATTCTAAATCTCCGATTTCTTCATATATTTTTCTTAAAAATGCATCATCTTTTGTTGTTGAATTGTAATAACCTTCTACTTTTTTTATTAAACTATTCTTAGCAGATTTTTGAATATTAGGATCTACCTTTTTAGCATCTAGTTTGTTTTTAATTATTAATACTCTACTCATATTTTTCTCCTTTGTAATTATTTTTAAACAATTAGATCTAATTCTACTATCATTAATTTTACAATTCCCAACTAATCCTTTTTAGCTATATATTTTTCTACACCATCAATTTTTGTCATTTCGTTATAATCATATACAATTCCAACACTAAATTTAGCTCTTGTTATTGCTACATAAAATTGTAATCTTGTTTTAGGTTTTAATATATACGAATGATTATTCATCCAGTCTCTCATTGTTCTGGTTGGATATATTAAAACTCTATCAAAAGTTAAACCTTTAGACTCACCCATATTAATAACCGGATATTTATCTACAACTTTTACTGTTCTCTTCTCACGCAATTGCATAGGTTTATATTTAGCCAAATACTCGTCTAAATCATTATATCTAATAAGAAAAACCCCATCATGGCCTGTTACGTTGAATTGCTTCGTACCCGTCTCCCCATACTCTGGATAGAGCTTAGATGAAAAAGAGCAAATATTTTTGTTGCTTCTATATGAATCGTTCAAAGTTTCTTTGTCAATTATGTAATCAATATTTTTGCACTCGTTTTTTATATACTCTTCTATATTACCGTCCGCATACTTCTTATTTTTCGCTTCATTATGAGTATGATAAGTAACCTGCCGGGGATCCCCAACCATTATCAAATCACATTCAGCCTTTAACAATGCCTTAATTAACTCTAAATCATAACCTGCCATATCCTGCACTTCATCAATATATATCTTTGAGAATATCCTGCTAATACGTTTTATTACAGCTCCCCTAGTCTCTTCTTCACATCTACATACAAACTTTGAAATCTTATCTGAATACATTTTCATTTCATTAGTAAAGTAAAATTTATATAGTTCCTCTTCACCATAATAGACTGGTCCTCTTATGCTCATATATTTAAGTCCTGATTTTTGATTTACTAATATCATACCTGTTATTTTTTCATCCAATAAAACTCCCTGAAAAGGTTTTACACCATGTTGCAAAAGGAATGCAAACCACGTTTTAATTGTTACATTATGAGGTATACAACCATTCAATTCGATAAATTTTTTCCTTATTTCTTGCTCATTAGCAATTGTATATGTTGTTATTAAAATATTATCTGATTCTTGCAACGCACTTCTAACCAAATATGTAGTTTTTCCTGAACCAGCTGCAGCAATAATTAACCTATTCATCACCTTATAGCCTCCAAAATGTATTTTGGCATTTCTACCATTTCAGTTGATTCAAAAACTTTTAAACTGCATTCCGTCTTATTATGATTCATAAATTTTCTCAATTCATCTTCATCAGTATAATCTGTTCCAAATATGCGGTTTAATTTGGCTAATCCATTTGCCTTTAATAACTTAGGTTCTAATGTATTATAGTTATAACAGTTATTACCAATTTTTAAATTTCCAGTATCTACCGTCTTATCTACGCAGATTTTAACATAATCTTTTGCATTACTTCCTAAATAATTACTGTACTTCTTATCAATGGCGTCGATATCTCCATCATTATCCGTTACGATAACAATATTCTTTTTTAAAAGATCGGCGATTTCCAAAAAACGTAAAAATGAAGTCCCTACAGAAATTACTTCAATACCATCTTGAATGGGTAATCTTCCTTCATTTAACTGCATATAAGCTTTTTGTATAACTAATTCATCTGAATCTCCCTCGCACAAAATTGCCTTCTTGCATAAGATTAATCGTAATGTGTCATATCCTGAGATTTTTTTGAAAAAGTTAATCGTATTTTTTGAAAGGTCGGAAAACCTTATAATTTCAGAATTATCCAATAAATAAAGATTTTCTAATCCTAGTTTATTAGCAACAAAGCTATTATGAGTTGTAACTAGTATCTGCTTCTCAGAATACTTTTCTGAAATACATTTTATTAATTGATTTAGTCTTGTATGAGATAAATGATTTTCAGGTTCTTCTAACAATATAATACCGACATTTTTTGCGGTCTTTTTTGCAAGTGCTAATTCAGTTTTTATAACACACTGTTCTCCCTTTCCTATATAATTAAATGGGATTTAACTCCTATTTTTATCATAATATGTTCTATTCTGTAAGAAAACCGACATCTAGCTACTATATTCTCTCAATCTGGCAAACATTGGGCATAAAATTACTAGATTATCATACATATTCGATTCCCGTTATCCGCTTACATAAAAACAAGATATTACGCTGATTAACAGTGTAATACCTTGTTTTTATGTAAATATGTAAATGTGTAATCACCATGAATCAAGCATCTTTTTCATGTGAAGCATAAACCATATTTCAAAATCTCAAAAAACTCAATTTTCCAGTACATTAGACTCGTATAACAAAATAGTCCTACTAGAAAGATCAAAATCCTCTTGTCTCAAAACCGAAGAAATGAACCAACTGTAAGTTTATTATTGTATATTTAATCCTCTTTTTTCTACTTTTTAGTCTTCTAGTGACTGTATTTTTGAGCTATTGATTTCCTTTTTTAAGCCAACAATAAAATAAAAAAATCATAATATATAATAATATATATTAAATTCCTCTAACCAGTATATTTATAAATCATATACTAAAATAGAAACCCTGATTCCTTCGAAATCAAGGTTTTTATCTTTTCTACTATTATTTAGGGAGTCTATATATCCCCTAGCTTGTCATCAAATTCGGTATAAACAACGCTATCTGAGGGTAGAGAATAATCATACAATGATTAATACGATTCCCAAGATAAACGGAACGCTTTTTTCGCCGTCTCCAGCATTGGTATATTTGCAATACTACTAGCAATGAACAAGCAAGCGCCAACAGGTGGTGTAATAAGGCCTAACAGCTAATGTCATAACTATAACAATACCAAATACAAGAGTGTCAATACCAAACTGCGTTGACTCTTTACAAATACCTCGCCGTCACACTTTCACTACTTTCCACCATTTCCACAGGCGTCCCTTCAAAAATCACCCTTCCTCCTTTATCACCGCCTTCCGGGCCAAGGTCGATGATCCAATCACAATTTCTTATGATTTGCTGATTATGTTCTACCACTACAATTGTATTGCCTGCATCCACCATTTGGTTTAGCAGTACAAGAAAATGTTCAATATCCTTAGGATGTAAACCCGTAGTAGGCTCATCCATCAGGTAAAGGTTTCTCTTACCTTCCCCACTGCCGATTAATTCTTTCGCCAGTTTAAGACGCTGACCTTCACCGCCTGATAATGTTGTAAGGGTTTGTCCAAGACCCAGGTAACCAAGTCCCACATCCTGAAGAAGGGATAAGATTTTTATGATTTTAGGTTGATCATCAAATAAGTTAACCGCCTCATCAATGGACAGATTCAGAACATCCTTGATTGAATGTTCTCTAAACTTTACGGATAATACATTTTCTTGAAATTGATTACCATTGCAAACCGGACACACAACCTCCGTATTGGTAAAGAACAGCATATTATTTTCAACCGCTCCTAGCCCTTCGCAGTTTTCACATCTTCCGCCAGGTGTATTAAGGAAAAATGTTTTGCTGTTAAGCCTGCCTGTTTTGCAGCTTCCGTTTTGGCAAATACATTTCTTATCTCGGAATAAACCTCCGAATAAGTTGCCACATTGGAGCGTTTCATCCTTGTAATTGCTGCCTGTTCAATTTCAACTACTTTATCAAAATGCTCCAATCCCAAAATGCTGTTTGCTTGCTCATCATGCTTATACTTAGCCAGTACCTCGAATATCAAAGTTGATTTTCCGGAACCGGAAGGCCCTGTTATTGCTGTTAGACACCCCATAGGAATGGTTACATTCACTTTTTTAAGATTGAACTTCGTTGCATTCTTAATCTCAATCGCACCTGCTGCCTTTCTAAATGTTGTTTTCCCTGGCTGAGGATTTCGAAGATAGCTTCCGGTAATGGAAGATTTACTATTTACAATCTCTTCAAAGGTTCCGGTAGCTACAACTTCACCGCCGTACTTTCCGGAGCCTGGACCTATGTCTATGATATAGTCTGCTGCAGCCATAACATCCACATCATGTTCAATAACAAGTACCGTATTTCCCAAATCTCGCAACTTTTTAAGAATGGTTATCAGTCCGGCAGTATCTTTGGGATGAAGTCCGACTGTTGGCTCGTCCAATATATAAATCACCCCGGTCAAATCGGAATCAAGTACTGCTGCCAACCTTAATCTTTGCAGCTCTCCTCCTGATAAAGTCACAACCTGTCTGTCAACTGTGAGATACCCAATTCCCACATTGATCACTCTTGAAAGCTTTGTCTTCAGATCCAGTAAATAGGCCTTTACTAGCTCCAAATGCTTTTTGCTTAAGGATTCTTCTAATTCACATACCCATTGATATAGATTTTCCAATGAAAACCGGGAAAGCTCCGGCAGGCGCGTTCTATTCACAGTAACATTTCGGCTCAGTTCGGAAAGTCGTTCCCCTTTACAGTCAGGACATTCTACAATGTCAAAGAATTCCTCCAATTGCTTTGCATTTCCTTCTTTATCAGCATAACGCCTCCAAAGTGTTGGAAGTACCCCTTCAAATTTACCTGAGGACACGGTTTTGGGTGATTTATGATGAGGAAAATACCTTTTTACCATATCATTTTCAATGCCATGATAAAGAATAGCTTTCTGTATCTCGCTAAACTTCTGTACAGGGATATTCTCAGGAATTGGTAAACCATAATGCTTAAATGCTGCATATAAAATCGAGATCTGATAGTTTCCATATTGCTTCTCCCAGTATCGGACTGCCCCTTCCTCCAGAGACAGACTTTCCTCTACCACTCTTTCCTTTCTTATGGTATGAACCTTTCCCATGCCTTCACAAGTTGGACAGGCTCCCTCCCTGGTGTTAAAAGAAAAATGGGTACGTGTTATTTTATCCATCCGCTTACCGCATTGATTACAGTACATATATACGTAAAAATCATTATTTCTCTTCTCGGTTTCCTCTTTGCAATCACCGGATGATATCATTTCCCCGCAATACGGACACCTTCGCTCACCCAGCTTTTCATAAACCATTCGCAAATCCGTATAGATATCTGTAACGGTACCCACGGTTGACCTGGGATTATTGTTGGAGGCATTCTGGGATATTAAAATGGCTGGAGACGCTCCACGAATACGCTCTACGTTTGGTTTATGAATCCCTTGTAATGTTATTGCCTCCAAGTATTGCCTTTGGCATTCATTGAATAGTACATCCATGAGCAGCGTCGATTTACCAGAACCGGATAGTCCGGTAAAGACCACAAGTTTATTCCTGGGAATCTCCAGGGAAATGTTTTTCAAGTTTCCTTCCTTGGCACCATTAATAATGATATTATGCATCGTGTCCTCCTTCGTTCTTAATAAATTTCTATTTATGATTCCTATTTTTTATTGTTTCTGATTTTATTATATAACATGAAAGCAATAATCGAGGGTTTTATGAACTTAATAGCTTATTTATTGATAAAACCTTAGACATTTATTATAATGTTGTAAAACTAATGGAGGATTTTATTGAACCGATGCGACCTATTGATATCGCCAGAAAATTGCAGATAAGTACAACGATGCTTCGAAAATATGAAGATCTTGGGATAATTCCGCCGGTGGAACGTTCTCATAATGGGTATCGACTCTATACAGACGAGCACATTGCTTACTTTATATGTATCAGAGAAATGATGCATGGATTTACCTTATTCGAGATCTCAAATATGCTGAAATTCGTACTAGATAAAAAGTATGATGAGGCTCTTTGGATTGCAAATAAGGCGCAGTCCGATCTTCAAAAGGACAAGTTCATTTGCGAACAGATTAAAGCACAATTTTTAAGCAAAAGAAAACCGAATTTGCCAAAAGAGTTTACTGTGGAAGTTCTCAGCAAAACTACCGGAATTCCTTCTTCAACCATAAGATATTGGGATAACATAGGTCTGATTTCTTCCAGCCGTTGTGCAAACAACAATTATAGAGTATTTACCCAAGAAAATATCGACGAAGTATTGATGATACAGACTTTAAAATTTGCCATGCAAGCGCGAGGCGAAAAATATGCCATACAGCAGATACGTAAGGAAATGCAAGAGGTAAGCTTATCTGATACCAATAAAATTGTAGATATCATTGCAAGTATTGAAAAGCATTTGGCATCACTAAACAGAGCACTTATTCGAAGCGTGTACGCGCTATATCATCTATGCACACAGATTGAGGAAAATTGCTTTGATGTATAATACCCCTAGCCTTGCATATAGTAATAAGCCTGACTAGGGGTATCATTTATCTTAGAACCTGCACCCGAAAAGCGGGGGATTGCGGTGGTATACTTAATGTCTCAAATATAGCATGTTCCACTTGCACCAGCTGCCCGGGCTGGATTGCTTCTACAGGTATCGTGTTATTATTACGATCCTGAATTGCTGTGTCATTAGTAATTATGAATATTTTCTGATCATAAATATCATAAGGGTTTCCCGTAAAAAGAAAGCCATTTTCCGTATCCACGCTAACAACACGGTCCATTGTTATATTCACAGAATTTTCTTCTACCAGTACGATAATCCGATAAGCATAGGATTGAGGAGGAATACTTCTTGTCATAGCAGATGAGAAATCTGCATCTATAATCATTCCCTTTCTTAGATCATACAGAGTAAGCGGCATTCCCTCCTCATTAATAATTATGGTGTTATTCCCTACATTTAGCCTTAGTTCCTGTGTGTAAATCATAGTATTCTCATCGCCTACATTAAAAGAGATTAAAACATAGCCCTCACTTTCGCTGATAGTAATAACATCTTCAACAATAGCACTGTCAACATGTGTTATTGTATCACTTAGGTAATATATCCCCTGTTGATTAGAATTTGAACGATTCATAAAATCCTCTTACCATTTATTTTCTAGTAATAATATATGTTAGTGCTATTAGAAGTGACGGCTCCCAATATAGATAATTAAATATGAATGGTTAATTTTCAACTACGCCATGTTCTTATAACAGTTTCCATGCACTCTTGATCCCACCAAGTCCTTATAGTAAGTTTTCAAGTGATTTGGCTTGCCAATTCATCTTGTTTATTTAAATTTACTCATTTACACATAAACAAGCCTTCCATTAATATAATATATTAAATTTAAATTTACGGAGGAGGAGTTATGAAGCAAGTCTTAATAAAAACGGCTATTGTTTGTGTTGTTGTCCTGCTCTTTCCATTTATCCTGACGTTGTTTCTTTCAAGTAATCCACGGGATAATAATTCTATAGAAGCAATGAATTTTAAGATACGCCATAATATAGGCGATAAGATAGAGAATATCAGCTTTGATACCTATATCATGGGCGTAGTCGCTGCCAATATGCCGGCAGGCTACCATATGGAGGCATTAAAATGTCAGGCAGTAATTGCAAGAACGTATGCACTATATAACATATCCCTACTAAAGGATGAAGGGCATTCCGATCGAAATTTTACTACCTCCGAATTAGGTTTAACGTACATACCCGTCTCCGATTTGGAACAATACTGGGGTTCCGATAATTATAAGAATTACCTTGCTAAGATTGAGAATGCCGTTCAGGCTACCAAAGATGAGGTCTTGGTCTATGAAGGCAAATTAATTCTTCCCGTTTTCTTCGAAACCGGTTCCGGCTTTACACGGAATGCCAGCGAAGCATGGGGGGTTGATATTCCCTACCTGACCAGTGTATCCAGCAAGCAGGATGTGACATCCATCGATTATTTAAAAATCAGCGAATACTATATTACGGATCTCATAGATTTATTAGAAAAAAAATACCCGGATGTGCAAATATCGAAAGATGATTTTTTTGATGAAGTAATCGTAACCGAGCGAGACAGTACCAATTATGTAACGCAAATAAAACTAGGCACCAAAACGATTACAGGAGAAGAATTTGCTAAGGTCCTTGGCTTAAATTCCAATCATTTTTACATAGAGGAGTATAACGGTAATGCCCGCATCATCTGTACCGGTGTCGGCCACGGCGTTGGCCTAAGTCAATACGGATGCAATGCCATGGCCGAAGAAGGCTACCCCTATACAGAAATCTTAAGCCATTACTATACCGGTGCAACAATCATGACACTAAGCGAAGATTAAAATTCATACCGATTTGACCTATAAGCTTCAAAGACTTAACAGGCAAAGATTAAGAGACCGTTTGTCACCATCAGTACATAAGGTTGCGTTAGACAGGTATCTCTAGATATCTTTCTAACGCAACCTTATGTACTGCTATGTGCGACAACCAAGCGAGAGCGTGTCTCAGTTGGATAATCTCACGCACGCACATTATCATATTTAAGATGTGATAAACAGCATTAAATTAGAAAAGGCACCTTTAACTACAATTCAGCAACCAATCCCGTCAGCAATTTCACCGCATTCTTAATCGCAATCTCTTCAAATTCCGAATAAGCCATCTCTGCGCTATGATCCGCCTTATCTGAGATTGCCCGTATAATAAGAAACGGAATATGATTCAGGTATGCCGCTTGCGCTATGGCCGCACCCTCCATCTCCGTACAATATCCGTCAAATTTCTCTGCCAGCCATTCCTTCTTTTTACCATCGGATATAAATTGATCTCCACTGATGATTCGGCCGGTATGCACGCCAACCTCTGGAATTTCCCTCGCGCAGACCTTCTTTGCTTTATCTATTAGTTCCGAAGCAGCCGTAAAGACGGAGGTCTCCATGCGTGGAATTACTCCTAATTCATATCCAAACCCGGTAACGTCTACATCATGCTGCAAGGCATCTGTCGACAATACGATATCGGCAATATCAATTTCATTTCTCAAGGAACCTGCTACCCCTGTATTAATTACCACATCTACCTGATACCGATCTACTAATATTTGCGTGCAGATAGCCGCATTTACCTTACCGATACCGCTTCGAACAATCACAACCGGTTTCCCCTCCAAGGTTCCTTCGCAGAACTCCATGGATGCGATACTGGTTACTTCTCTATTCCTCATGCGTTCTTTCAGAATACTAACTTCTTCCTCCATTGCGCCAATAATCCCTATTTTTCTCAATGCTTTTACCTCCTACAAGTTTCCATGGTTATATAACCACGATGTCTGATTATCCTTTCGTATAATTATGTCGTTAATTATATACGATTTTAATAAATTAATACAGTACCAATATGTTTTGTTATAAACATATCTTCATAGAAAGACAAATTTTGCATAATTATAAAATGAATCTGCAAAAAATGGAAAAGAAAATTATTTGCAAAATAAGGTTAACTGAGATACAATGTATTCGACTATGGGTATGTAACCATTACTTTACGAATCTTACATAATTTGATAAGACCGATAAAATTCTTGTAGTAGTTTATGATCCTAATTTAGGTGAAATATGATTTGTTACAGCATATAAGAAAGAAAGGGAATGAATATGGTATATAAAACTTCAGGTGTTTGTAGCAGCGAAATCAGTTTTGAAATTGATGAAAGCAATAACACCGTGAAAGCTGTTCATTTTAAGGGAGGATGCTCCGGTAATACCAATGGCATTTCCCGTTTAGTCGTTGGAATGCCAGTGGATGAAGTGATCAAGCGTCTTGAGGGTGTATCCTGCGGCTTTAGGTCAACATCCTGCCCGGATCAGCTGGCGAGAGCATTAAAGAAATGGAGGTCCGAAGAATGAAGCGTATTGTATTAACCGGTGGTGGTACTGCCGGCCATGTGACTCCTTGCATCGCATTGCTGCCCGCACTTAAAAAAGAAGGATACGACATCCATTACATTGGTTCCTATAACGGTATTGAGAAGAAACTAATTGAACAATATAATATTCCTTATCATGGGATATCTTCCGGTAAACTAAGAAGATATTTTGATTTAAAAAATTTTACTGATCCTTTCCGCGTAATGAAAGGATACTATGAGGCACGCAAATTAATGAAGCAATTAGATCCTGACATTGTATTTTCCAAAGGCGGATTTGTTAGTGTTCCTGTCGTTTTGGCTGCAAAAAAACACAGAGTTCCGGTAATTATTCACGAATCGGATATGACACCTGGCCTTGCCAATAAAATAGCCATTCCTGCTGCCAAAAAGGTGTGTGCGAACTTTCCTGAAACATTGCAATATCTGCCACCGGACAAAGCAGTTCTTACCGGTACTCCAATTCGTCAGGAATTATTCTCCGGTAATAAGATTCGCGGGCTTGACTTCTGTGGATTTACCGCAAACAAACCGGTTATTTTAATTATCGGCGGAAGCTCTGGCTCCAGAGCCATCAACGAAGTGGTTCGCGGTATGTTACCAACGCTAATAAGAGATTATCAGATTATCCACCTATGTGGTAAGGGCAACTTAGATAAAAACATAACCGGTACCCCCGGTTATGTGCAGTTTGAATATATCAGTAATGAGTTAAGCGATCTTTTCGCTGCTGCTGACCTTGTCATATCAAGAGCCGGCGCAAATGCAATCTGTGAAATCTTAGCTTTGCGTAAACCAAATATTTTAATCCCTCTTCCGCAAGGTGCCAGCCGAGGGGATCAGATATTAAATGCCGATTCGTTCGAACACCAAGGGTATTCCTACGTACTTTCTGAAGCGGAATTAAGTATATCCTCACTGTTAAATGCCATACAGACAGTCATGGAATCAAAGCAGAAATACATCGAGGCTATGAATAAAAGCAAATTAAACAACTCGATTGAAACGATTATACAACTTATTAAAGAAAATCAAAAGTAAATTCAAAACACTGCCAAGCAATTTGCGCTTTGCAGTGTTTTATATATACATTAAACCTTTACTTTTATTTTATCTTCTTAGCAATCGCTGCCGCAACCTGTGCTGCTTCCCCTTCTCCATAACTACCCGGCTTCCAGGTGACATTTACGGTATCTCCCTGATTTCTCGGAATCAGATGCATATGGAAGTGGAATACGGTCTGACCTGCTGCTTCCCCATTATTCTGTACCAAGTTAAGCCCTTCACAACCGAGCTCCTCTTTCATCGCTGTTGCAACCTTTCTGGCCACGATAAGAGCTTTTGATGCGGTTTGATCATCCATCTCGTATAGATTTGCAAAATGCTTCTTAGGAAGCATAATTGCATGCCCTTTTGCAGCAGGAAAAATATCCATAATCACTTTAAACTCTTCATCTTCATAAATTGTAGCTGAAGGGATTTCCCCAGCTATAATCCTACAGAAAACACATTGGTTCTCCATAGAAACACCTCCTATGTCGATATTTTGATGTTGTAAAATTTACCAAAGATTGATAGAATTTTAATTAATAAGAAAGAATTTTATGTTATATCCATACAATCGTATGGAAAAGGGGGATTATATGTTAGCAGATATCAATAATGATGTTATTGCCAATCTTGTTAAAAGTAACCCGGAAGTGGACACAATCATCCAAAATCTTACCGCAGAGAATAAACGCCTTACTTCCATCTTGGTTCATGAACTTCGTAATCCGTTATCCCTTTTAAAAGGAACGATTCAATATATCGAAAGCAAACATCCTGAAACCAGAGAGTTTAAATATTGGAATCAGCTTCAGGACTTAGTTAATGATATGGAACATATGATGGTGGATGCTTCTCTTTTAAATACCGTTAATATTCTTTCCAAAGAAAAGACGGATTTATTATCCTTAATCAAAGGAATTCACTGCGGTTATATCACACAGGCTGCCGAACAACAGATAGATCTGCTTTTCACAGTAGAACCAGGTTGTGAAAGCTACTTTACTTCCTATCATTGTGATCCTCTTAAGATTAAGCAAGCTCTTACGAATCTAATTAAAAATGCATTTGAGGCTACCAAGCCAGGCAATTATATACACATACATCTTTCTTGCCTATACGATAAAAATAATTCTCCTAATAAGCTATCCTTACAAGTAAGTAACAATGGTCTTCCAATCCCTGCGGATGAAATTGATACCATTTTTACTCCATTCGTTACTTATAAGAAAGGCGGAACCGGTGTGGGTTTGGCCGTTGTGAAGAAGATTGTAGATCTTCACTATGGTACGGTAACCGTGACCTCGGATGAGAATAATACCACATTTACCATTCTTTTACCTTTATAGATTTAAATTTTATAGCACATTAAATCGGAAAATCTGATCGAAAATACGCAGGGTTTTAAAGTTACCTTTGGCAGTTAATTCACCGGACATGAATGCTCCTTGAAAAGTAGTTCTGCCATGAACAAGACGATTCATAACAGCGTGCGTCGTTTTTGCCATAACGTCGGCATCCGGTTTTTCACCATAATAGCATTTAAGATTTTTATTATTAACTTCAATTACAATTGTTTTCTTAACATCGGATAATTCAATTACATAGGAAGCTGAGAAATCCTCTAATGGGTGAAAATTATCCCTTAAGTTACTGATAAATTCCTGGTCGGAATCTCCTTCACTTTGATTTAGCATTTCCTTAAATAATTGTGAAAGTTCCTCGATGTCTTCCTTCTGTTTTTTCACATAGGTATCATCGGATACATACATGGAAAGCTGTTCACTTTCTTGAGGCGTTAATACAATTGAATTATTCCGTAATACGTTTTGCTTGAAAGTGACTGTACTGGAAGGAAGTATCGTTGTTTTTTGATTTACAACCCGATAAAATTCTTCTGCCTTCTTTTCCATCGTTCTGGCATAATTCGGATTCGTTTCAAACTCTACATGATCTTCCACATATGCAGTAAGCCCGTGGATGGGGACTCCACCAAGAAACTCCCAGGATTTAATTAAGGTTAACTCAGCTTCCCTTTCTCCATAAACTCCGGTGGTCATAACAACCGGCATCATATATAGCTTACTGAGCTTCTCCTTATCCGCGTAAAGCCAGCATGCATCAAGAAATTGCTGCATTAACCCACCGATACCTAACCACTCTACGGTAGTAGCCAATATTACACCATCTGCCTCCTTTAGCGTCTTAGGAAGCATCGCGATGGAATTCTTCTCTTCAAAAAGATTATATCTCGTTACTTGTACTCTTAATTCTTCCAGCACGGTTGTTAATTTACTAATTACATATAAGGTAGGATCTTCAATTAATCCCCTTCCACCGTAATAGATATTAATTTTCATAAACACATTCCTTTCCTTCTGCCTTTTCATAAACGCTTTATTCATTTGTATTTGGCGTCTCTCTCACTGCATTTGGTCGACGGTAGAAGATTAGTGCCAGCAATAATCCGGCAATAAATCCTCCTATGTGCGCAGCCAAATCTATACTAACATTTGATATTCCACCATACAAACTGAATATAACAAATAGAAGTATCTGTCTGCTGCTGATATCTTCCAGCCTGCCTTTATTCGCAATGAGGATATACAGCATTGCTCCGACAATACCAAAGATTGCTCCGGATGCACCTATGGAATATACAATATTATTCTTTACCATATTATAACTGATTGAAGTAATCCCTGCAATCACTCCTGCCCCAAGATAGATAATAAGATAGCGAAGTTTTCCGGCTGCTCTTTCCAGATTATCTCCCACAAACAGCAAAACTAACATGTTATTTATTAAATGGCTCCAATCCGAATGTAAGAACATGGAGCTCAGGATTCGATAATACTCCCCGTTTTCTTTCACCAAAACCCAAGTAAGTGCTCCTTTTGCCGTAATACCATGGACTCCAAAAAAACTGGTTAATTGCGTTAGAATAAAAATAAGAACATTAATCGCAACAATGATCGTATTAACCGGAGTAATCCAGCGAGTTCTTATCTCCTTTTCCGCTCTTAATGGGCTCCACCCGGTAGCTTGCTTCTGGGTTAGATACTCATCCATATTTCTTTGATGATCATAGAAATGTTCCTCCACAAGCAATTTTTCAATTTCACTTCGTAGCCCAAGGAAATCAGCAGCCTGCGTTTCATAGATGATTAATTGGTTCGTTCTTAATTGTACGATCCAATGGTTATCCTCACCCTCATATACAAGCTGTTTTGCCATCTCAGGATTACTTGTAAAAATAAGACTGAGCAGATGAACCTTTTGCGTTTCGTACCGAAGGAAACTATTTTTAATCTGGTTTAGGATGTGTCTATATTGCGCTTGTGTAAATTCATCTCCATTCGGTGTATGAATAATGGATATGATATAGGCTTCCTCATTTTTAATCTGATAGTACAGATAAATCCCCTCAGCATTTGAATTAATTCTCCGAAAACCCCTATCCATTAATATACTTGACAGAGTTTCTTCTATCATATTAGATTACCTTTCATCTTCCCATGCAAAGGAACGCTTCACAGCCTTTCTCCATCCTTGAATCAAAGATAATTGTTTTTCCTTTGACATATTGGGCGTAAAAATTTCAGAGATATCCCAGTTTCTCTTAATCTCCTCTTTATCCTTCCAAAAACCAACCGCTAATCCTGCCAGATAGGCTGCGCCTAACGCCGTTGTTTCGATACATTCCGGCCGGTATACTTTGGTATCCAAGATATCTGCCTGGAATTGCATAAGGAAGCGGTTCGCACAAGCTCCACCGTCCACCTTCAAGGATTTTAAATGAATACCGGAATCGGCCTGCATCGCCTGTAATACATCATAGGTTTGATAAGCAATGGATTCTAACGTAGCGCGGATGATATGATCCCGATTGCATCCTCTGGTAATACCCACTATTGCACCTCTGGCATATTGATCCCAATAAGGCGCTCCTAATCCGGTAAATGCAGGAACCACATAGACACCATTGGTATCCGGTACTTGAAGCGCATACTTCTCACTTTCCGCTGCATTTCGAATTAATTGCAGCTCATCCCGAAGCCATTGGACAGCCGCACCGGCTACAAAGACACTGCCTTCCAAAGCATATTCCGCTTCTGTCCCAACCGAAGCTGCAATCGTTGTAAGGAGACCATTCTTTGATTCTATCGCTTCATGGCCCGTATTCATGAGTAAGAAACAACCGGTACCATAGGTATTCTTAACCTCTCCCTGCGTAAAACAGCATTGACCAAATAACGCTGCCTGCTGATCCCCCGCTGCTCCGGCAATCGGTATCTCCTCACCAAAGAGGGCACGGTCCGTATATCCGTAGATACAGCTGGAAGGCTTTACTTCCGGAAGCATCTCATAGGGAATATCCAACTCTTCCAAAAGCTTCCTATCCCAAGTAAGCGCTTTGATATCAAATAGCATCGTCCTGGATGCATTGGTATAATCCGTAACAAAGGTTTTCCCTTTCGTCAGATTCCAAATCAACCAGGTATCCACGGTGCCAAACAGCAGATTGCCTGCTCTGGCTTCTTCCCTGGATCCGGGTACATGATCTAAAATCCACTTAATCTTGGTGCCGGAAAAATACGCATCCGGAATCAATCCCGTTTTCTCCTTAATATATAAGTCCAAGCCTTTATTCTTAAGCTCTTCAATAATATTGGAGGTTCTTCGGCATTGCCATACAATCGCATTGTAGATGGGAATACCGGTTCGCTTATCCCATACAATCGTAGTCTCTCTTTGATTCGTTATACCAATGGCAGCAATTTGCTTCGCGCTAATACCTAGCTTTGCCATCGCTTCTGTTGCTACCGAAATCTGTGAGGACCAGATTTCCATAGGATCATGCTCAACCCAACCGGGTTTGGGATAAATTTGTGTGAATTCTTTCTGCGCAACGCTTTTTATCTTACCCTGTTTATTAAAAATAATACATCTTGAACTTGTTGTCCCCTGATCAAGAGCCATAATATATTGTGTCATATGCCGATCCTCCTTTTTTATGATTACAAATGTTAATCTGTGTTCGAATATTTATCAATAAATTAACTACATATGTATATAACATTTCATTCCCTTTGGAGTAAAATTAATAATTATTGATAAATCCAATTATTAACTATATTGTACCACTATCATCGAAGTCTTTACAATATATAAATGTCTCTGGAGGAGCAGTTAAAATCTGAACTATTGGTTCACAACAAAGGAGCAGATTGTAGAGTAGCCACTGTCCAATACACTGTCCAATAACACCGGCGTTGGAGTCTTCTTTTATAGTGTGACATAAAGTTTTAATTAATGAATATTTTTGACAAAATGCTTTATGTAGGATGAAAAATTTGGTATAATATATACTATAGTCATTACGTATCGGAAAATAATTTATATTAAATTGCCGGAGGAAAAATGAAAAAATGTATTATAATTCCTGACTCGTTTAAAGGAACTATGAGTTCCATTGAAATTTGTGATATTATTCAATCTAAGGTGAAAGAATTCTACCCAAATTGTGAAACGATTACAATTCCTGTCGCGGACGGCGGTGAAGGAACCGTTGATTGTTTTATTCATGCCCTAGGTGCAAAGAAAGTTAACGTCCGGGCTACTGGTCCATATAATGAGCCACTGGAATGCTACTATGCGAGATATAATCATATGGCTGTTATTGAAATGGCGCAGACTGCCGGTCTCCCTCAAGTAGAACATAGAAAAAACCCGGCTGTTACTACAACCTTTGGAACTGGCTTAACTTTGAAAAAGGCTATTGAGGATGGATGTACCGATATCATTATCGGGCTTGGCGGTAGCTGTACCAATGATGGCGGAGTAGGTGCTGCTTGTGCAATAGGAGTAAAATTCTATGATGAAAATGGAAATTCTTTTATTCCAACAGGTAATAGTCTGAAAAAAATCAAAAGAATTGATACCTCAGAGGCAAAGCAACTTCTTTCAAACTGTAAAATAACTGCTATGTGCGATATTGATAATCCAATGTATGGAGAAAACGGCGCTGCCTATGTTTTTGGCCCTCAAAAAGGTGCAGATGAGGAAATGGTAAAGGAATTGGATCAAAATCTACGTGCTTTATCTCAAGCTATTATAGATAACTTGGGTATTGATGTATCTAATCTACCAGGAGCAGGTGCCGCTGGTGCAATGGGCGCAGGAATCGTTGCCTTCTTTGGAGGAACATTAAAATCAGGTATTCATACTGTACTGGATATCGTGCATTTTGATGATATCATAGAGGATGCCGATATGATTTTTACCGGGGAAGGAAAAATTGATGGGCAAAGCTTAAGAGGTAAGGTAGTAATAGGGATAGCGGAGAGAGCGAAGAAGAAAAATATACCGGTTATCGCAATCGTCGGTGCTATAGGAGAAGATGCAGAAAAATCCTACGAAATGGGTGTCAGCTCCATATTCAGTATCAATCGTGCTGCAATCGATTTTGAAATCTCCAGATATCAAAGTAAGGATAATCTGAAGGCTACCATGGATTCTCTGATGCGTTATCAAAAAGCGATACTAAAGGAATCATAAATAAGTATATAATAAAGTTTATTTCATGGGGGATTTACAAATCCCCCTATTAATTTAGCTAAAAAAGATGGACTAGATTCTTATTTTCGTAAATAGATCAGATAAGAATATAGTCCATCTTTTTATATCATTTTAATTTTATAACGTATATACACTTAGTTACAGTTTTATAAATTTTTAGTACTTTGTGTCATAAGGCCAAGGTTGACCTCCTGCAATACAACCGCCATCCACACGATATTCGCAGCCCGTAATATATGCTGATGCATCTGAAGCAAGCATAATACATACTCCTACGATATCTTTTGGATAACCGGGGCGATTCATAGCAATTCGATCCAAAAGATATTTAGACCGTACCGGATGCTCCCAGGTCACTGTAGTAAGTGGAGTCTGAATATGTCCGGGACTAATGCAGTTAGCTCTGATATTGTATTTGGCAAGTTCAACAGCTTGTGCCTTGGTTAATGCCACGATTCCACTTTTTGTAGCTGCATAAACAGAGCAACCTCCCAGTACCCAACCCGTATTATGGGATCCTATGTTTATGATATTCCCATAATTTTGCTTTCTCATATAATGTGCAACTTCTTGAGACATAAAGAAAGTCCCTTTCAAATTAATTGCCATAAGTCGGTCGTACGTTTCTTCTTCTACATCCAGCAATCCTTCTCTTTTGTTAACTCCTGCACAATTTACAAGAACATCAATATGTCCATATAAACTATGCACTTCCTCAACACAAGCACGAATATTTTCTTTATCCATGACATTAAGAAGATGACTGGAAGCTATTCCGCCTGTTTCTTGAATTCTGTTTTTTAAATCATCCAGATTTTTTTGATTAATGTCGCATAGAGCAACCGTAGCTCCTGCCTTAGCCAAGCCTTCACATAATTCACTTCCAATACCACCTGCTGCTCCAGTGAATATGACAACTTTTCCTTCTAAAGTGAAAAGTTCCTCCAAATACGATTTCTCTTCCAATGCTATGTCTCCTTTTCTATAAACCATAGATCCATCGTTTATAATAACTCTATATTATTTGCGTATTTTCGTTCCTGCTAATTTCTCATAATACATTGCTATACCACTATGATCATTCTGTCCATAGCCATCTGCATGGAGCATTTGAAGCATTTCCATGACGGAAGCCGTAAGTGGAAGTGGGGCTCCAACCTCGTGCCCTGTCTCTAAAGCATTGTTTAAATCCTTTATATGTAAATCTATTTTAAATCCCGGCTTAAAATTACCCTCTGTAATCATTGGTATTTTTGCATTCATAACTGTCGAACCAGCCAGTCCTCCTTTAATCGCATCAAATACCTTAATGGGATCAACGCCTGCTTTGGTACTCAGCATGAAAGCCTCCGAAACTGCTGCAATATTTAAAGCAACAATGATCTGATTAGCCAACTTTGTTGTATTACCGGCACCAATACTACCACAATGAACCGCGCTGGCACCCATAACCATGAGTATATCATATACTTCCTTAAAGACTTGCTCATCTCCTCCGACCATGATGGACAATGTGCCATCAATTGCCTTTGGTTCTCCTCCTGATACCGGCGCATCAATCATTTTTATTCCCTTTTGGGCGCATGCCTTTTCGATTTCTTGGGACGCTTTGGGGGCAATTGAACTCATATCCACAAGAATGGTACCTTCGGATGCACCTTCCAATATGCCATTCTCACCCAAAACTACCGTTTTCACATGAGGGCTGTTAGGTAGCATTGTGATGATTAACTTACACTCTGCAGCTACTTCTTTCGGCGAATTTGCAGCCTTTGCACCTGCTGCCACCACATTATCCACATTTTCCTTAATTACATCATATACAACTAAATCATGACCCGCTTTAATTAGGTTTTTCGCCATGGGCTTTCCCATGATTCCAAGTCCTATAAATCCAATTTTCATTATAATCCATCCTTTCATTATAGAAATTTATATGCAACATTTTATTGTGCCATCTTTTCGATTGCCTCTATGATATGCTTCTTCGTAAGCCCATAATATTCTAATACATCCTTGTAGCAATGACCGCTGCTGCCAAAGGTGTCATTCACTCCTACATATTCTATCGGCTTACCTTCCTTACAAAGCACCTCTGAGATTGCACTTCCCAATCCACCGATAATACTATGCTCTTCTGCTGTTACTACCGCTCTACATCCGGCAGCCATAGCAATAACCGCTTCCTTATTGATGGGTTTAATTGTACTTACATTCACTACCTTTACGGATATCTTTCCGGTTAGCTCATCTGCTGCTTCCAGAGCCATACCAACCATTATTCCTGTTGCGAATACAACAATATCACTGCCGTCCTTAAGTACACTTGGCATTCCGATCTCAAAGGGTTTATCTGCAGGTGTAACATTTTCATAATCGTTACGATTAAGTCTAAGATAGCATGGTCCCTTCATTTCTACCATTGCTTTTACTGCCTGCACTGTCTCGTTGGCATCGGCAGGACAAATCACTGTCATATTAGGAATTGCCCTCATGATAGCAATATCTTCTACTGATTGATGGGTTGCACCATCACCAAAGTCAGATAACCCTGCAGAGGAACCACAAATCTTAACATTTAACTCTCCAATGGAAATGGTTTGACGAATCTGGTCATATGCTCGTCCTGTCGCAAATACTGCAAAGGAGTTTGTAAAAGGAATTTTCCCTGTTTGAGCCAATCCTGCAGCTACTGATGTCATATTCGCTTCTGCAATGCCCATCTCAAAATGTCTGTCAGGATATGCTGCTTCAAACAACTTTCCCATGGTTGAGCCACCAAGGTCAGCATCAAGGACAACAATATTTTGATATATTTTTCCCAGTTCAACCAATGTATTACCATACGCCATTCTTTGATTTGTATATGTCATAATCCTATCCTCCTACTTTAAGACAATTCTTTCAATGCTTGGGCATATGTTTCTTCGGTCAATATTCCATTATGATAACCTACTACATTTTCTGCAAAACTAACACCCTTACCCTTTACCGTATGAGCTACAATTACTGTAGGCTTCCCCTTCACCATATCGGCTTGGTCCAGAGCTGTTAATATTTCCTCCATGCTATGTCCGTCGATCTCTATTACATGCCAACCAAAGCTTTCCCATTTAGCTATAATAGGATTTGTATTAAATCGGTCAACAATAGCACCGTTTGCCTGTAGTTTGTTATGGTCTACAATAGCCACCAGATTATCTGCTTTAAAATTACTTGCTGCCATTGCTGCTTCCCAAATCTGCCCTTCCGCCAGTTCTCCATCTCCCACTAAGACATATACTTTACGGTCAATATTATCAAGTTTCATACCTAGAGCCATACCAAGTCCTATCGATAGTCCCTGTCCCAAGGAACCGGTTCCTGCCTCAATACCTGGGGTTTTCTGTACATCAGGATGCCCCTGAAGGTAGGAGCCTATCTCTTTCGTCTTCTTAAGATCCTCTACCGGAAAATATCCTGCTTCTGCCAAAGCGGCATATTGAAGTATCGCAACATGCCCTTTACTTAAAAGAAAGCGGTCCCGATCCTCCATTTTAGGATTTTTGGGATCATGCTTCATTTTATAAAAATATAAGGCGGTTATGATATCTGCGGCTGAATTAGAACCTCCAAGATGTCCTGCCACTCCAACGCCGATGCTGATTACTACATCCTTTCGTATTTGCTTTGCCATTCTATTAAGACTTTCAATTAATTCTTTACTATAGCTCATGGTCATTCTCCTTATATTCAAAATAATCAAAATCTGCAAATGCTCCCTGCCCGGATAAATCCTGACAGCAGATACCAATAAAAGCTCCGGTAAATTGAATGTGACCGGTAGATGCATAATAATCATCCGAAAGAACCGTTGCATCAAGTGCTGTTCCAACTTGAATATATTCTTTATTGTCTAAGGAATAGGAGAAATATGCTTTTTCTTTTTCTGTTTTTAATCTTAGGTAGACTTCTCCTGTCTCAGGTAAAGGAATACCTACACCAATCGGTTGAGAACCTTTGCCCAGTACATTAGAAATGATGCTAAGAACCCTTCCTAACCTCTCATCCCTTGTAATATATAAGTAATAATAACTTAGTGAATCGTAGTAATAGACCAATCCGGCCATGGTTTGGAAATTCTTGGGCGCAAAATCCAACTTTGCGGTTACTTCGCAGTAAAAGCTTTGCTGTCTATGTGCCAAAAGCGATTGATAATGACAGGAAGTAAAAGATTCTCCACCATATAATCGTAAATACCCAGGCCTCTTTGCTAAGGAAGCTCGTTTTTCTAATGGAACCCGCAATGTCTGCAAATGTATACTCCAGGAAGTGCCATCGAAATCTTCCTTTAGATACTGCCTTTCTACGGTAGATTCTGCCTCGACACCATCGATTTCAACAGTTAAGCTAGGTGCATTACCACCATTTGCCAGGCGCAGCCATCCATCCTTCCATACGACTTCCTGAATTGCGGTTTCACGCCCTAAGATACACAGACGGTCTTTACCCACCGGCCTTCCGCACAGATGTACTAAATACCATTTCCCGTTATGTCCGCTGGTAATGCTCGCATGACCGGCTTTTTGCAGTGGATTATCCGGTACATGGGAGGATGTTAATATGGGATTCATTGGATCTACCTCATATGGTCCCATAAGGTTTCTACTTCTTGCCATCGTAACAGCATGCGCGTATTCTGTTCCTCCCTCAGCAGTCATCAGATAATAATAACCGTCATGTTTATAAATATGCGGCCCCTCTGTGCATCCTAAAGGGGTTCCCTTAAAAATGATTCTGGGCTCACCAATTAACGCTTTTTTCTCTTCCGAATATTCCTGTATTACGATACCACCGAATTTTGAGTTCCAAAGTCGATAATCCATAACCATATTGACCAAGTATTTTTTACCGTCATCATCATGGAATAGAGATGGATCAAAACCGCTTGCATTTAGATATATGGGATCTGACCATGGTCCCCTAATGTTTGTTGCAGTTACTAAATAGTTATGCGTATCCTTGAACATACCACGGAAAGATTTTACATCCGTATATATTAGATAGTATGTTCCATTACTATAGGAAAGGCAGGGTGCCCAAACACCACAGGAACTTTGATTTCCCAACATATTAAGCTGCGACAGTCTTTCCAACGGATGGCCAATCAGCTCCCAATGGATTAAGTCAGTGGAATGATGAATCTGAACCCCAGGGAACCACTCAAAAGTTGATGTTGCAATATAATAGTCATTGCCAACCCTGAGAATGGATGGGTCAGGATTGAAGCCTTTTAAGATCGGATTTGTTGCATAAGCCATAGGAAACCTCCTTTACCCTTTTAAACCGGTTGTTGCAATTCCTTCAATAAAATACCTTTGAGCGAGAAAAAATAAAACAACTACCGGCAATACTGCAACACATGCCATTGCCATTACCTTATTCCACTGAACTACAGTTTCAGCATCAATGGAAAGGCGCAGTGCCAATGATACGGTGAATTTCTTTACCGTATTGATATAAATCAGAGAGTTAAAATAATCATTATACGTCCATAAAAATTGGAATAACCCAGCAGAAAACATGGCAGGTTTCAGCAGCGGCAGTAAAATATTATATAGTACCCTAAAAGTTCCACAGCCATCTAAATATGCAGATTCATCAAGGTCTCTGGGTAACCCTCTCATAAACTGAATTAACATATAAGTAAAGAAGGGATAGCAAGCAAAAATTGCTTGAAGATAGAATGGCCAATATGTATCAATGATTTTTAGCTTATTAAAAATCGTATATCTTGGTATAATGATTACCGCATTCGGCAGCATCAAAGTTGATATTAATATTGCAAATAATTGCTTTTTACCCTTAAATTCAAAGCGTGCAAATCCATATGCTACAAGAGTGCTGGATAGTATTGTGAATAATGTTGTAGGTATAACCAATTTAAATGTATTCATATAATATTTGGTATAACTAATCCCCCCAGCACTCGTCCATCCTTCAATATAAGGTTGCCAGCTAAAGCTCTCCGGTAGAAGTTTTAGAGATCCAAATATTTCATTATTTGATTTAAAGCTAGTAAAAAACATCCAAATTAAAGGATAAATCATTAAGAGCCCAATTATAATTACAATAATATAGGAAATTTCACTGAGTATTTTCTTTTTTCGTTTTTTATTCATATTGTTCGCCCACTTTCTAACATCATGATCTGTTCCCAATTCATTGTTATTTGCTTTCATCATCATAGAATACCCAGTACTTCTGCGTTCCAAATAGTATCAAGGTAATCGTCAGGATCAGCATGAATATTATCCAAGAAGAGGCACTTGCATATCCCATCTTATGATAGGAAAAGCCATCATAGTAAAGCTTAAGACCCAACATATATGTGGACTTCACCGGCCCTCCCTTTGTAATAACAAATGCAGACGTGAAATTTTGCAAAGCATTTATTGACTGCATAATAATAGTAAAGAATATAATAGGTGTAATCTGAGGGAATGTTACTTTAAAGAATATCTGAACTTTATTTGCACCATCAATTGCTGCTGCTTCATATAAGGATTTAGGAACTTGCTTAAGTGCTGCAAGAAACATGACCATAGAAGATCCAAACTGCCACATTTCCATAGTACTTAGAGTAAATAAGGCTACTTTAGGATTACCTAACCAAGAGATTGGTTTGATATGAAACAAGCCTATTATAGAATTAATTAAGCCATTATCCATAAACATCAGCTTCCATAGAATGGAGACAGCAATGCTACCTCCAAATAAAGAAGGCAGATAATAAATTGTACGCATGATACCGATGCCTTTTCTTGACCTATTTAATAAGAGTGCAACAATTAATGAAAAAATGATTTTACCTGGTACAGTAAATAAAGTATATTTTAAGGTCACAACCAAGGAATTATAAAATTCTGCATCCACTGTGAATAACTTTTTATAATTGTCTATACCGATAAAATTTAATTTTCCAAATGCATTGTAGTTTGTAAAAGAATAAAACAGGGAAGCTATAAAAGGATATGCCTGTAATACTGCAAAACCAATAAGCCAAGGTAATATATAAATGTATGCCTTTTGACTTCTTTTTGCTAGTAATGAACGTTTCACTGTGTATCACCTCGCTTGCTAAAAGAGCTACCGTTAATAATAAAAATGTAAAAATAATTATTAACGGCAGCCTTTCAATATGAAGAACTACTATGTAATTCTATTGCGTACTATTGCGCAGCTAAATAATCATTGATATATTGAACAACTTCTTTTGCTGCTTCAGCAGGAGTTTTAACTCCATAAGCTACGCTTTCATATGCATCGATTAGAATTGCTGTTACCTCAGCACTAGTTGTTCTACCGCTGTCAGAGAAACCTTTGTATTGCTGACTAACATCAACAGCCATCTTGGTCAAAGGATTAAGCGTTCCGGCTTGGGCTGTGATTTCCTGCGCTTTGGCTGTTGGAGGAACCGAACGAACCGTACCTAATGTTTTAATTGCTTCTTCATTGTTAAAGAAGAAATCCAAGAACAATGCCGCTTCCTCTGGATGTTTTGATCCTACGTAGATACCCATATACTGTGGGCAGTCATTAGCCCAACCATCGCTTACGGCATCTGCGAAAACCGGCATATTACCAGCGATATAATTAACGTTCGGATTAGCTGCTTGCATAACATCTGCGCTAGAGGTATAGCCAACCATCGCTACATATTTACCTGCAATCCAGTTTGGATCATCTTGATTATTGGTACCGTAAGATGCCATATAAGAAGCAGGAACAACAACATTGTTATCATATAATTCTTTTACATATTCTAAAATCTGAGTAAACTGTTCTTCCGTTACGGATAATTTATCATCTTCCGTGATAATTGGTTTTCCATTCATCTGTCTTGGCATGCAACGCATAATGAATGGCATCATATAACTAATGTTACCTTGAATTAGATAAATCGAAGGATCATATTCCTGTACCTGCTTACCCCACTCTATCAATTGATCCCAATCATATTGTATTGTAAAATCTATTCCGATTTTATCTGCCAAATCTTTGTTAACGATAATTGCTGAACCGGCTTTACCTGTAGGTATTGCGTACTGACTTCCGGAACCAAATTGTCCATTGTTTACAAGAAAGTTCGGATCAAAATCAGAGAAATCTATACTGGTTTCTGACAAATTGTAAAGCAATCCCTGCCTATGATATTCAGGTGCTGCACCTGTCTCCATCTGGATGATATCAGGTGCAGTGCCGGATGCAAACTGTGTCATAAGCTTATCATCATATCCATCCTGCGCACTGTATTCCGCATCAATAGTAATCCATGGGTACTCCTGTGTAAAAAGCTCGATTACTTTTAACGTTGCCTCATGTCTTGCATCTCCACCCCACCATGAGAATCGAAGATTCACAGGTTCATGTTCTTCAGATTCTGAAACGGATGATCCTGTATCTTTCGTATCAGTTTTTGAAGTCTCAACATCTGTCCCAGTTTTCACACTATCAGTAGATGTACTATCTTTGCTACATGCAGCTAATGTAATTGCCATTGCTGTAACAAGAGTAATGGTAAATACTTTTTTGAGTAACACTCTAATACCTCCTCGTTTTATATTGGTAAACTTATTCCTATTTGCTAGGGAATAAGTTTATCTATGGATAATTCTATCATTGATATTTTGGAACGAACAGGTATTCAAAATATCATATGATTTCAATTATTACGTAGAATTTCGCTTAAGGTATCATTTTTTTAGATATTTATTCTCTTTTAAATAACACACAGATCTAAGGAATTACCGTCGACGCGTTGGCACATCAAATAGTTCATTTCTTTCTGTTTTCCTTATGGGTATCCTAAAGGATATTATGGTTCCCATACCTAATTTACTTTGAATAATCAGTTTACTATCCTCACCGTAATACAATAACAATCGTCGATTTAAATTCGTTAAGCCGATGTTCTTTGCACCTGGATCATTAATTTTTACTTTAAGTTCGTCCAATTGCTGTTTTGACATACCGCAACCGTTATCTATAACAGAAATGCATATTTTATCCCTTCTTTTATATACTTTCACCTTGATACAACATCGTTGATTCACTGATTTTATTCCGTGGTTTACACTATTTTCAACCATCGGTTGAAGCATAAGGCGAAAAATATAATTATCGTAGAGTTCTTCATCAATTTCGTAATACGTTATAATGTTGTTATTAAACCTAACAGCTTGAATCTCCAGATAGGCTTTCAGATAGTTAAGCTCTTCTCTTATCGTTACTGCGGCTGTAGGATTCACCAATGCATATTTCATTATGCTTGACAACTGCTGAACCAGGTTATGCAAGGTGGACTGCCCGCCCAACTCCTTTATAATCTCCAGATCCATGGTCTGAAGTGTGTTAAAAATAAAGTGGGGATTTATTTGCAATTGAAGAGACATTAATTCAGAAACCTGAAATTGATGTTGCTTTTCCATTAAAGCAACCTGCATTTGATTATTTTTTAAGTAGAGAAATAAAATATTATTTAGGATAAGGTTATATTCATCATTGATAACAGGCTTTGGTACACCAATTGGCTCTCCTTTTTCCGCTGCACTGAACACATCCACAAGGTAGGTAATATGCTTAAATGCACTTTTTGTAGTAATCCAAGCTAGTAACATGACAATTAAGATATTAATGCTTAAGATTGAAATAGAAAATCCTATGTATCCTCTTAAACTTTCAGCAAAGTTATCATAAGAAATCATGGATACCATAAATGTTTCAAACTGTTTATTTGGTTCAATATAAAGCAAATATGCTTTGCCGTTCAATTTAACCCATTTTTGATTGTTTGTAAAATCACCCTTTAAGGCATATTCTTTTAAAATTTCTGAAAAGAAGTCCTCCTGTGTGGCACATTTAATGCAATTTCTTTACTACTACTAAATAATATATCTCCCTCTTTGTTTAGAAGAAAGACACCTTGTCCACTATTTACTGTCGTAAGAACTTTTTCCCTAAAATCATCCATATTAACATTTAAAATAATAACTCCCTTGGCATTTGACATTCTCTGATAGAGAGTGATAACTTCTTTATCTTCATCGTAACTATACCGCTGCAATTTTCTCCTTTCAATATGCTGGTCGTTATCACTAAGCATTTTTCTATATTGGTCATACCATCCAATGTCATAATATGTTCTAAAAGTAGCCATTTCTATAGATGAAGATGTTAATAAATTATCATAGCCATCCATATATAAATAAATGGAATAAATATATGAATATGAGTTCTCATAGCTTTTTAAGAAATTTATCATGGCATTCATAAAAATAACATCTCTATACTCCAGCATCTCATGGCTTAACAATTTCTTCAAGGAAAGCTTATAATGTTCATTTCTTAGAATGTTGTTCTGCTGTAGTATGGTACTATAGATGTTATTCATAATGTTCTGATTAATACTATCAATGGTATGGGACCCCATTTTTTTAAAATCATTCATTTGGGTATCTATTAACAGATAGCCCATAATAATAAACAATAGCAATAATGGTATAATCATAATTAAAGCATAGGTTCGGAAACGTTTTATAAAAAACTTTTTCAGCATGCAGCTACTAATTCTCCTTCCTTTGACCGTTTCTGTACTCCATTGGACTCACATTAAAATAGTTTTTAAATGCTCTGGAAAAATTCTTTGGATTATCATATCCTACATAATATGCTACTTCGTAGTGCTTATAGCTCGGATCCATCAAAAGCTCGCTTGCTTTCTCCATTTTTATTTTATTCAACCTCTCCAAGAAACCATATCCTGATTTTTCCTTATAGATCTTAGATAAATAATTCGGACTTAATCCGACCGCCTCAGCAGCACCTTCCAAAGTGGCTTTTCGATAATTCTCCATTAAGTATTTATCAACGCGTTTGATAATCTCACTATAATATGTTTTAGGCTTTATCTCTACAACATGATTTTTCTCATCCAACTTTGATTTAATTCTTTCAAAACAATTAACCAGCTCCTCATATCGAATTGGTTTAAGGAGATAATCGCAGGTCTCATATAAGATTGCAGCACGCATATATTCATATTCCTTATAGCTACTGAATAAAACAACTTTAATATGTGGGAATCGTTTTAATTCCTTGGTAAGTTCAATTCCATTCATATCAGGCATTGATATATCGGACATAACCACATCAACGGGATTATTCTCGATATAAGTTAAGGCACTTCTGCCATCCGTAAACTTAGCTACAACCTGAAATCCTATATTATTCCATGGGAATAATTCTGAGATCCCCTCCAATATTTTTTCCTCGTCATCCGTAATCACCAATCGATACATAATATCCTCCCTCATAATCTAATTCGAAGGTAGTTTCGTTAATCTTTTTGCTTCTATGTACTTTAGCCCTTGTTCTTCACCTACCCCTAATCATTTGCTCTGATTGTATAAGAACATAACCTTTTGTATAAAACATAACCTTGATTGCAATTTATAATTTTGTAATATATATGGTATATTATACTATATTTTTATATATTATGTCATAAGCGAACTTATAATTGAGAAAAAATGAATACTTTTCATAAACTTTATACCCAAAAAGGACAAGTACTATCTATGGTTATATAGTATAAATGAACAAATTTGAATATAAAAAGAGTGTCAAATGTATACAAACATTTGGCACTCTTATATTCATGACAAGGGAAGCGGCTTGCCAATTCCTCTTGTTTAAATACTTTTCAACACTCTGTAATAAATTAATAATTGCTTTCTTGTTTTTTTGCATTCAGAATTCTTACATTATTATAATATTTTACTATTTAACCCTCGGTAAATATAAACCTAATATTCGCAAGAGTTATCTCATCACCGATTTTAATTTCTTTTCTATCATAAGGTTGCAGCGCTTTCCCATTAAGAAAAGTCCCGTTGGTAGAATTAAGATCGGTTAGATAGAATCGATTATCTTCCTTGGTAATCTTAGCATGATATCGACTTACCAAATCATTTTCAAGGCAGTAATCCACGTTTCTTTTAATCTTTCCTATGAAAAACGGCATTTCGTTAATCTGAATAGTCTCATACTGTACTTTATCTAATGGTACTAACAAGTAGGAGGCTTCCTTGGGAAGCTCGCTTAAAAGACAAGTTGGATTATACGCTTCATTCTCATCCAAGATTCCTTTCTCAATTATCCACTTGCCCTCAGAATTTTTATCAGATAATCCACAATCTCCATCGAATAATACACATTCCTCCTCTGATAGCGAATGATTTAACGTTTCCTCCTTCTCTTCGAAATTTTCCCTAGGATCAACATATTCGCATTTGGCGACTAATCTGGTAATCCGATGTTTTTTATCCCAAATTCGTTTTAATGAATATCCTTCCAGACATACGAGAATTAGAAACACAGCAAATAACTTACTATAATCAATGCGATTACCAAAGGAATTATATATGATTTTAAATCTATAGGATAACAACAGCAGAAGTATTCCCCCAAGTATTAATATACCGCTAAGAAGATATGTCTTTAATGGATAGCAACTTACCTCTTGCTCTCCCACCAATTTTTCCATCATTACCGGAATGTTAAAACATGAGGTTGAGAATTTCTTTTTATTACTATGATTCGTATTGTTATTTATTTTCTTATTGTAATTTGCATACTTATTGCTGCACTCATCTTCATTCGCTCTATCTTTCTTAATTTCTTTTAATCCATTCCTTTGTAAATCATCATAACCAACCTCACCTTCCCGCTTTTCACCGGAATGTTCCAAGCTCTCATTTACTTTAGGTGATAATTCTTTACTATCATTACGGGTACTAACGATATTCTGTATGGTTTTCTTTAGATGATTAAATGTGTATCCTTCTTCCTTACTTACCGCATATAAACGATAAACTAATAGTACCGCCTCTTTATCGTTATAATCCACTTTATTCATTATATATTCTATCAATTTACTCATCTGATTCTTGATGTTTTGTTGATATCCGGGCAGATAACATAGAAAAGGCAAATTCGTATCGATATCAAGGTAGATATACTCCGGCAATAATAAAAAATCATCCGGTACCAGAAGGTATTCAAATGCTCTCTCAATTGTGTCGATTAGGGTTATAAATATATTCCTTAATTGATCCATGGATAATACCGTTTTTTCAAATAAATTATGTACCGATTGCTTTGCCGTAATATCATAATTAAAGTAGGATTGGTTGTTAATGATTTGGTTTTCTAATGGTAAAATACCTTCAATCTGTTGATAGGCAAGCATTTTGGTACAATATGCTTCCATATTGTTATACTCTGCTCCTGATATCACCATAAAGTTATGGTATAAATCCCTTTTAAAACTAACTTCCATAGGTTGAATCATACCTTTCCTCTCGTTTATAAATTCAATTTCCTATTAAATAATCTAACCATAATTAACGTACGAATGATAATACTTAACGTACTATTCATAAATACGTTTTTTAAATATCTACTTTTTATAATTAAAAACCGTTTCAGCGAGATTCCTTAACTCCTTTAATCCTTTCACTTTAGAACCGGTATCAAGGATTACTTCAGACATCCGAATCGTATCCGCCGGATCATGAACGATATACTTTTTCTCTATTACTGTCTGCTTGCTTGGTTGAAAAAAGGTTAGAATCCCTTTCCTTGGCATTTTTGTCTGAATTTTTATCTTTGCTTCTAACTTATGCCGATCAACCTTAACCTGCGAATCTATGACTTGCATTATGAATAGTCCATCGGATAATTCCTCTGTGATATACTTACGAATGTCATCTTCCAACATTTCTGTGTCACCAGTGATAAAGTAAAATATACCTCGTTGATTTATCTTCGTATACGTAATCTCTCCCGACATAATATCCGATTCGTGTTTTGCTAGTAAACTAGTTTGATAAAGTATTTTATCCATATACCCATGTACTCGATTAATATCGTGAAGATAGAATGTTAAATAGAACAAGGAAAATAGCAGATAAATTATCATAGGCATGATGAGTGCTGCTTCTACCGTAAAACTTCCCGGAAAAATGCTGCGTTTTAGCACTTGTATTCCCATTGGTTTCTTAAACTCCATCTTAATACGTCCCTTCATTTGCCTTTCTATGTGGTTCCTTATTAGATTCTTGATTTGCTTGTTTAGGAAATTTTTTAACTTCATTAGCTTCATGGCACTCTTCCTTGCGATTGATTTCCTTATTAGTAGTCGCACACGACTAATTTACTTATAATACAGGAATAATCAGAAGTCCTAAGAAACTTAAGAAAAGAAACGGGATGAAAGGGATACTTTTCTTACGATCCGCCAATCGGAATGACAGCAGAAATATAGATACAATCGCCGCAATTAATAATGCCAATGCAAAAAGCTCCAGATTGCTCCAAAAACCCAGTCCGATTCCAGTAATGCAAAGCAGAAGCCCATCCCCCAAGCCAATTTTGCCTCCCGTTAGTAGGCTGATAATGATTACAAAGATACCTATACTAAGACCGGCAAAGCGATTCTGTAAGGAAAGTGTTGCGGTGCTCATGGTTAAAATAAATATGATAATAGCACCAATTAGGACAAGCCCTAGTGAAACCTTCTTGCTTTTCATATCCTGTATGCCACAAAGAAATAGTAATATTCCTATGCATACTTTTAATGATATTGCCATCATGTTATGTTTCCCTCCTAGGTAGCTATGGTAGCTATCGTATTTGCTGCATCTATTACTCATAAATGTTTTTAATTTAATAGAATCCATTTATCAACCACAGCGCTTACAAGGCGTTCGATTCCCTACTTCCGATAGCGGTATCTCAATCACCGTCCGTTTTATTTTGGAACAGTCATTTCGCGTATGGTATCTGGTACCATCCGAGGTAATATAATAGGTCTTTGTAACATCCGTCTCCCCTTTACAGCATAACTCGCACGGATAATATTTTGCTCCGTTATCATTCCTTAACGAACTTGGTATCCCTACAACCGACCGGATGGATAATTTAATATGGGAACATTCCCTGCTTTTGTGAAAGACGCTCCCTGTCTTAGTAATGAATACTATGGTGTCATCGGTATTTTCCTCATCATTTAAGGAATAAGCACATGCTACCTGATTTCCTGTCCAACCACGAAGTCGAACCCTTTGCACCATTTCCAAATCATTCACAGGTATCAGCTTAATCGGTATCCGTATCTGATAGCATGCAATGATATCAATGCAATCCTCTTCATCCATTACTTTTGAATGATAAAAGCTGATTCCTTCATAGCCACCCTTTACACAAGTGTCAAATAGCCAATCCGTATTAAGATAATGCTTCGCACACATTTTAATCATCGAACCTTGCATGGTAGAATCCATGAATTCCGATAGGCCCAACTTTGTCCCCAGTTCAAATATGGTATGATCAAAGTTATTGGCATCCTCTTCACCGACAAAATCCTGATAGATGTAGGATAACTTTGCCAAATCCAATCCCATCCGTGTGATAGCGGATTGCATTTGTTCCTGGATAGCAAATATTTGCATAAAATAGAGAAATGCTAATATCAAAAACAGGAAAAGCGGTATTACTAAAGATGCCTCCAATGTTAATGATGCTTTTTGTAATTTATTTTTCATTCTTCTGGTCCTTTTCTACTCTTGTTTCATTGATGGTCTGGGATGTCCGTTCTTCCGATAAGATAGAAATGAAAATGAAATTAAATAGGCAAATGATTTCCTGGAGAGAGAAATTTTAATTTTTTATTTGATAGATTTGATAGAATGTTAAGACTATTAAAGCGAAAGTTTAAGCTTTAAAATAGAGTTATAGAAATGTCAGAAGAGCGGACATCCCAAACCATCAACATGGATGACTTTGGAATGGTTATCTTTTTAATAACTGTAGGTTGCCTTAATAAGATACTTAAAATCTTTTGCATTCTTTAAATATCGTTGAACAAATTGAAATCCTGTGAATTTCGGCTCTATAGATATCTTAGCTTCAACCGAAAAACCGAAGAGACAGCTTTGAAAGGAAAAATCATCATAATAACGGAGACTTAAATTTTCTTCAATTAAATCCATGGAACGATAGATGAGATGTGATTGATTAGAAAATAAGAGAAAGATCGATAGATAATCCGGATAGGACATTGCCAAGACTTTAGGCTTCTCTAAGGTATCTGCTTTTGCTTTAATTCGTTCACGAGTAAGGAGCAGTAAATCACTTAACTTCATGGCTATTTCCTTTTTTATAACGGGTACCTCTTTTCCCTGCAGTAAGGCACAGGTATCTACCAAAGCTTCTGCAAATGACCAAAGAATAAGAATCAAGGTCTGCATAACCGTAATTAATATTGGTAAACCGGTAAAACCAACGATTGCTGTTGCGGCTGCCTTGGCTTCTGTACAAATGGTTTTATCGGTGAGTATAGAAGTAAAATTTGCGACCATACGGATGGCAATGATTCTTGATAGTATGGAAGATAAATTCTTATCATCCGCCTTTTTCCCTGATAAAAGATATTCCAGTTCATAGATCAAAGCGGAGGGCTTTCTATTTTTCGCTTCCTTCTGTTGATATGGGAATGCTTCGAAATGATCCTTAATATATTCCTGAAACAGCAAGGTTTCAGCAATGGCGTTTAGACTATCTGCTATCCAAGAAGTATCTACATTCTCTTGATTCATGCTTCCAAGTAAATCCGCTAAATTGGATGCCTCATTGCTTTTAAATACATTCCTGATAAACGAACTAAAATCAGAAATGAAATCTTTCGTTTCCTGTGATGCAGAATATAAATCGGAAGGCCTTGTTCTGTCCGGCAGTGTTGCTGTTGAAATTATATTGGGATCGATAAGTAAGCCAGTAATACCTCCCCATATAGACGATTGTATAGATTCCATAAGATCTAACTTTTTACCTTGATTAATTACCAAGGAGCTGTAATCTAAGGTGAGTCCTTTTATCTGATAGTTTGAAATCGTATTCCATGCATTTTGAAAATGTTTTTTTGCGTTATTTAAGTTTAACCGGTTTAAATCCTGAATCGCTTTTTCAAGCAAATCTTCGGTTCGTTCAAGAAGGGATTTATCGTAATCCAATATTCTTTTCATAGTTGCAAAATCATAGCCATTGCCATTCTCCGAAATATAATACTTTAGATTCTCCAAATTTTCTTTTAACCCTTCCCATATGGTATCCTCAAGTCCGTCCTTTTCCTTAGATAACGTTGTTTCATAAGCTTCCAACAACGGTGCGGCAATTTCAACCTTAAGTTGAATCTGATGGATTTCCTTTTTGGCATCATCCATCAATGTCTGCAATTTACTAATTTCTTTCATTAATTCATTGCTTTTTCCTTGGATTTTTCTCATGCAGCTCTGTTTTTGCTCGTTTAGCTCCTTTAATTCCTCCCTTAGAGCATCCCTTTTCGTTTCCAAAGCTTGCACTTGTTTCACCATATCGTCTACCTTACCAGTATTCTCATCGGTACCTTCCTCTTCGGCACTAAACCCTTCCAATGCCAGATAAGCATTGGTAAGCTCTGTATTTAATAAATCCATTTCTGATTCCTTCTGCTCAATTTGAATTAAAGTTTCTTCAAGTCGCTTTAAGTTACTATCAATCGATATAAAATCCTTCTGTGGATTTATGTATTTATCTTTTACTGCAAAAAATACAATATCATTATTAATTCCTACGGAATCCATGGTTATCTCTTCAAAGCAGATTTCTTTAATAAAAGTCGGAACTGTTATCAGATTCCCCTCTTTTGTGGTTTCCAACCCTTTCTTACTTGTTTTTATCCCGTCCAGTAGTTGCATTAACTTGAGGATACCTTTATCTATCTCAACCAACTGCTCTTCCACCTTCAGTTTTTCTTCATAGATCCTACTTACCTTGCTTGGACTTTCCAGTAAAGATACCTTATCTAAAAACATTTCTAAAGCATTCCCTATCTCAAGATATTTCATATAGGCAATCGCTTCATTAAGAAACAGTTCTCCTTTATAATCCGTTAGCAGGGTTGTATCGGTAACTTCCAAAGAATCTATGGTTGTATGATAAAGTTCCACTCCCTTTTGCTGATGAATACTCCTTGGATTCCTATTGGGATATAGTGTATAAGACATATACTCTTCCAACTTAGCAGAAATATCTTGTTCTTGAATATCATTACTTCCATAGGAGGCATCCAGACCAAAGATGTGATATTCGTTCCAAAGTGGTCCATAAAACTCTGCCATAATCGAATCCATTGCTGTTGATAATGCGCGTTCGGCGTATACTCTGGCAACACAAATCCTTGCCCCCTCAATAACCGTAAAAATCAATGATAGGATGATTAATAGAACCAAGCTTAGATATACCGTGATAACGCCATCAACCTTATTATAATAGTTATCTACCTTATACTTATGGTTACTCTGCGAATCTTTTAAATTTATTTTAACTGGTAAGCCTGCTATTTTTCTCATCTCCTATCTAAAGTCTGCATCTATGATCTTTAAACATAAAATAAATAATCTAATAAATTAACCAATTATATTATTTGTATCCCTTGTAATTGCATCAAATGCATCATTTACGATATCCGTAATTTGATCCTTAAAAATTAGGACTAAGCCTATTAGAATTACCAAAATTAATATGATCTCAACAACTCCCACTCCATCTAATTGACAATAAATCACTTTTTTCAATTTGTCCTTAAACTTTTCAAATAAGCTTTTCATAGATTTTTTCCATTCTTCTCTCATTGTTTACCTCCATAATCATTAATAATACTTTTTTCAATTAAACCTTCCTGCATATGCATTTCGTTCTTAGAACTTAAATGATAAAAATGCCGGTATAAGAATGATTAGAAAAATTATAATCAGCATAACCATCATTGGGACTAAAAGTTTAATACTGGCTTCCTCTCCAAGCCTTTTTGCTGTTTCTTTTCGATTTTCAAACGCTTCAGTTGCCTCTTTGCTTAAGAGTTCGCATAGTCCTTGATTTCCTTTTTTTAAATTTTGCGCAATTAATGTCCCAAATTTCATATAGGGAAGTAAGCCTGTCCGTCTGCCAAACGCTTCATAGGCGTTTCTTTCAGAAATACTTAGACGCAATTCATGGGCAGTGAATAGCATTTCCTCATAGGCATAGCGCTTTTCAAAACTGCTTTCCTCCTTTTTCTTCCTATAATCCTCTGCAATTTTGAACCATGCCTGTTTCACAGTCATACCGGCATGAATCAGAAGATTAAATTTATTAATAATCTCCGGATAATCTAAAAGCATTTGATTTTTCCTATGTTTTAACTGCTTTTCTAAATCCCTGTCTTGATATATCCAAGCAAGGATTGCCGTAATGATTCCTAACCCAAGAAGCATGATACTTTGATCTTCTTTCGTCTCCTTCCAGGCAACTTTATAACCAGCCATTTCTTCCGGCAACTTTATCCATGGCTCTTCCTTGGTAAGATCTGATGCTTTTATAATCTCTTCTTCCAATCGTTTTCGCAATTCTTCTTCCTGTGACAATTGCTTTGGCATGATATGAAAGTTCATACTATATACTTGTTGTTCCCCTTGATAGGATAGAATCACCTTTACTTTTGTATCAATACCATACGTAGGAAGCCCTTCATTTTTTACAGTACCATTCCGGTCAATGAAATTTAATTCCTCCGGATCCCATTCCACAAGGATACTGGTACCGGGGACATTCTTATAAAATATTAGATCTGTATAGATTGTCTCCGGAGATTCGTTTTCCCCTAATACTGCAATCTGAAGATATTCATATGATTCTTGAAAAAGTTTCCCTATTTCTTCCTTCCTATAGATCCGTTCCTCCACATGAAGTGTCATATCTTCGATGGTTATCTCTGTTTTCGTATTATCCTCGTTGGAATTTTCGCTAGCAGAATCCATCAAAGCCGTCAAATGAACTTCCCGATCCCCCTCTCCATAATTCGGTCTTGCTAAATAATTTCCATCCTGTAGATAGGAGTTTATCCCGGCCCCTATCCGGCTAAGAAATGCCATGGTAAGGAATAGATAAAGAATTATCATGAACAGTGAAATCTTACGGTACCAATAAAGTTTAAGCCAAGTATCTACCTTGTTTGCTACCATTAACGCCTTCCCTGCTTCTGTTACCCATGTTCTTTGCTTCAGATAATTTTCCAACCGTGTTCTATGGTAGATACAATCAATCAGCGGATAAAAAAAATGTAATTTATGCTCCTTTTTATCAATTTCTTTCATCCATTCCTTTCTATTCTTAAAAGATAAAAGGAAGCCTATAAAGCCTATAATAAGGATAAGAAAAAGTAAAATCGTAAGTATAGACATGTATCATCGACCTCCTTTATATCTCGATTGCTACAATTCTATCAGCAAGAAGATAAGCGATTAGATAGACAACAAGAAGTATCGTCATTACGATGATTCCAAAGAGGTTACCGTAAAGGGAATCTAAAAACCCCGGGGAAGAGTATTGAAGATATAATAGAATTCCCGGAGGAATTACCTTCATAATATCGGCTTCCCGCTTTTTTGCGGTTACCAGGGTGATAATTTCCTTTTTTACTTCCATTTTGTCACTTATGGCATTTGCTGTAGTTCGAATTATTTTTGTCAAATCTCCACCGGTTCGTTTCGCTATAGAGAAGATATCTGCAAAATTTTTTATATCCTCCACTCCGGTGCGGTCTGCAAATTCCATTAAAGCTTTTTCCACGGTAATATTCATGCGAATTTGATTTACAATATAAGAAAACTCTTTCATAATAAGTGCATCTTCTTTGTATAACGTTTTAAGATCTTTCCAAGCCTCTTCAAAGGCATTTTCAGCCGAATAGCCGGAACTTAAAGCGGCCGAGAGACTAATAATTCCATCCCGAAATTCCTGGTTTAACTTCCATTTTCTATTGATAGCCAGTTGCTTGCGTATTTGCTTTCGATAGAATATAAGCAAGGGACTTACGAATAAGATTCCAAAGATACTTCGGTAAAATGAATATCCCAAGATACTGATTATCAAAGCTCCCTGGAGGAAATATCGGATATTCTCCGTTCGGGTAAATTGATAAACCTTATAATTTTCAGTCATATGCCTCCTCTCTTTAGAATTTCTATGTTAATAGTTACCCTAAACAATGCAAACTAAGATGCTTAAAGCAATCCCGCCCTTTGCAGTTTTTCTTTATGAACCAGAGGGTTAATTTTTCGTAAACTTCCCTTTACCCTACCATCCACTTCTCCATCCTCCATAAATGTATACAGTGGATTTAGCTTTATTTCATCATTCACAAATCCCACAATTTCAACTATTTCTAATACTCTTCTTGATCGATCTCTTAACCTACCCAAATGAATAATGATATCAATGGCAGATGCAATCTGTTTTCTTACCGCTATTAAAGGTATATCTGCTGCCATTAATACAAGGGATTCCAAGCGACTTAGCATATCCTTTGGTGAATTCGCGTGACCGGTGGATAAAGATCCATCATGGCCGGTATTAAGCGCCTGTAACATGTCAAAAGCGGCACCGTCTCTAACCTCACCAACAATGATTCGATCCGGTCTGGCACGTAGCGCTGTTCTAATTAAATCCCGGATGGATATCTCTTTTAGTCCTTCCGTATTCGCATTACGGACTTCCAAACGGACCAGATTGGGTATATTACGGATCTGCAGCTCTGCAGAATCCTCTATCGTTATAATTCTCTCATGCTGTGGGATATAATTGGAAAGTACATTAAGAAATGTGGTTTTCCCCGAACCGGTTCCCCCACTAATAAAAATGTTATAGCCCGCGATTACAAGTTGATGCAAGAATTCTGCCGCTTCCTCTGTAATTGATTCATATTTCAGTAATTGCTCTATGGTAATGGGTTTTTTGGGGAATTTGCGAATGGTAACCATGGCGCCGTCGATTGCAACCGGAGGTAAAACGATATTAACTCTGGATCCATCGGATAGTCTTGCATCCACAATCGGATTAGCTTCATTTATAGTCCGGTTGGATTGTGACACAATCTGCTGAATGATATTTTCTAATTTTTGCTCCGTAGCAAAACTTTTATCACTCGGATAGATAGCACCATCCTTCTCAATAAAAATCTTATCCTTACCATTAATCATAATTTCGGTTATCGTAGGATCTTCTATCAGATCCTGCAAAATATCCAATCTTCTAATAGAATTAAAAATTTCTCTCCTTAACGTTCTCTTATCCTGGATACCAATATAAACCTCTCCGCTGCTTTGATTTATTATCCGGTCAATTGTTTCATACAACTCTTCATCCGAAGTATCCTTACTAAGATCGATTTCCAGTAATACAATCTGTTGAAGCTTCTCTTTTAGATTCTCCATATTCACCTCCATCTTGTAATCGATCTACATATTGCATTGCAGCGAACCAAGTCTTCAAAGTCTTTAAATCCTGTAAAGAAGGTATTCTCTCCTTATTCCATTTCAGCTCAGGTATCATAAGCCTCTGAATTTTTCCTGTGTCTATAGATATTCCGATCAGGTTTAGCTGTCTTTCCATTTCCTTTATAACTGCTTCATCATCCAAGCTATCGGATAGCATCATAAGTACCTTATCACTTTTGCGGATAGCCTCTGCAGAATACTCTGCGAAGCTTCCCAGGTAAAATACAATAAAGTCATAGCCGGAACTCGTTTTTAATTCATTGATCCATCTGCCCATATCCTCCATGGCTATGGATAATAAATCAAAACCGTGGGATAAACCTGCAAGATAGGACAGCCGATCGAGGCAATTCCTATATTGATTCATTTTTGCAATAAGATCGGAATCATTATCTTTGAGATAATAGATAAACTCAGATAGTTTTTGATTGGAAACATCCATAGTAGAAAGTAATGGTATGGGAAGAAGATCTAAGGGTATAAATAAGACTTTTTTCTTTTCTGATAAAAGATAGGCATAGGAAAATGCAAAATAATATTTATTTCGGTTGGACGGTATCCCAACCAGAGATATAACTTTACTGGTTGTTAATGCAGAGGTTTTTCCTGTTTCATTTTTTTTCATTGTATATTGGGAAATAATCTCGGCAATGATATTTTCAGCGGACTGATATTTAAAAATAGTCCATTCTTTGGTATCCTCTGATTTTAATGGTTGCTCTGACAGAATGAAAAGATGGCAGGCTTTATCTTTAAGATTTTCCTCTAAGGGTATCGTTTCTCCTACCAGAAGGATTTCAATGGAATTATGCATAATCGCTTTTTTAAAGCTTTCCTCCTCTGTAAACACAAGTACTTGAAAGCCTAAATCTCTTCTTTTTATATACTCCATAAGCCGAATGGCATAGGAAGAATCCGAATCATAGATTACTAATGACTTTATCAATTAGGTACCACCCCTTTTGTATATTAATGAAGATTTTTGATTTGCAAGGGAAAATAATGATTATATTAAATTTAAGAAAGGTTAAAATAATTTAAGAAGATCAATCAAATTAGAATATAAAGAATTTTCTAATTATTTACAGATAGTATGTTACTCTACAGAATCAAAGAAGTCAATCACAGAACAGATTTTTTGTTATTATTTTACAAATTTTGCGTAACTATTTCAAAATTTGCACAAAAATAACAGCAAAAGAAATCGTTTGGATTGACTCTATGAATTTAGGAAATACTTCTTCATTATAGCGAATAATAAAAAGCAAGACCGTAAAGCAATAGGAAACCGGGCAAACCAAGTAACCCATTGGTTGCAAAAGTAACCGGATTGATCCCTACATTAATGTCATACCCCTGGGTTCTTAATAAAAAATCCAATGCATAGATACCTGCTGTACCAAGAAATGCACGCAGCCCAAAATTAAGAACGATATCCGGTCTTCGCTTAATTATGCAAATAACGATAAGCACGATACAAGCGATGATGATACCAGCAAATATTTTGCTCTCCATTGCCAAACCTCCCAGCTTTTTCCTATTTCTATTTTATACCACGCCTTGTCTATAACTAATACATTTATATACCAAAATATCCAATTTATTCTATTTAAAAGTATAATACATAAATATTTGGACTATACTATAAATAAAGCTATATATGTAAAAGGACGGTGCAATTGGATGCGTTTATTTGGAAAGAAAAAGGTGGCAAAAGAAGACCTTCTCATCAATGAAATAAATAAAACAAAACTTGCTCTGGAAGCAGCCTATTCTAACTTTGAAAATGTTGTTGATCCTGATTTAATAGATAGTTGTATTTATGAAATGAATGCTGTACAGAACAGATACAAGTTTCTATTAAAGCAAGCAAAAGCAGAAAATATTACGATTCAATCATGAATCAACAAGTATCTTGGTAAACTACATGCAAAAACCCCACATATCATAAGGAGGAAATTGAATCACTAATAGATATGTGGGGTTTTTGATTGTGCTATTCTATCTTTTGTCATTTGATACTTTCGATTTCTATACTCTTTTGTAAATGCTGTCTTTCGTAAGGAACCTAATGTTATCTTTTGTAATAGTTACAATTTGTTAAAATTTATCTTTTGTATATTTTCTTTTTCTCTTTGGTTCTTCATTTTCTTTTGCATTGTAAATTAATTCTCTTTTGTTCCTTGCTTGTTACTTCTTTACCAAGTTCCTTACCTTAGTTAATCTTTTGTATTTTGCAATCTATCTTCATTAGCATGGCTTTATACTATAAACCCGCGGCTCCGATTATTCGGATCAAGGGAAGTCTCATTGAGGGTTCCCTTACCGTAGGTTAAGCCCGCATAGAGCTGCTGCGTATTACGCATCATCGGACCGCTGGTATCCATTTTGCTGACACCCTCGAATCCAATCAATAATTTTTGCAATACCGATTCCGCACTTGTAAGCGAATCCGGCTTCCTCTGAATGATTGCTGTAATAATTCTTCTATTTACATAAAGGTATAGGCTTAATAAATCATAGGATAATTTATATCGATAATCTAACGCAGACATTAATTCACCAAGAAATTTCTGAGCCTGCTTTAACTCTTTATCAAAAGCGGCAAGGTTATTATCTGCGTAAGCTTCCTTTGCTTCTTTTATCTCCTCGAGTATCATCTCGTATAAGATTACGATTAACTCACTTTTGGAGGCTTGCGTTATTCTTACTGTAAATGCCTGTACGGCTTCCTTCTGCATTCTTTACCTCCTGTGATGATATCACTAAATGATTATTGCTGAATTAGGGATAAAATCGTCTGTGGTCTTTGGTTTGCCTGTGCAAGCATCGCGGTACCTGCCTGAGCCAATACATTTCTCTGAGTATAATTTGCCATTTCCTCTGCCATATCCACGTCTGCAATACGGGATAGGGATTCTGTCATATTCTCTGATGTTACATCCAGATTGGAAATGGAATGTTCCAAACGATTCTGGTAAGCACCTAACTTGGAACGAATTGCAGAAACCTCATTTACTGCTGCATCCAAAATGCTGATTGCTTTCTGTGCTCCTGCATCGTATAGTACATTTACTTTATCAACCCCTAATGTCACTGGATCTACCTTAGGGATACGAACTGTCATCGTCTGACCGGCATTGGCACCAATTTGTAAATCCATAGGGCCTGCATCCAGAACGGACATGGTAACATCTACTGCTGTGCCCCCTGATGGCTCGCCTCCGCTCATACTGTCGATATCAAAATCATCAAATATCGTACCCACGGTATTGGGTTTTATTTCAAAAATCATTTTAAAATCATTTCGATCGGTAACTGTAATTCTATTACCATTGATAATTGTGGTTGCTGTATTGGTAAACTGAGATTCCGTACCAACCGTAACGGTCGCCTTAGCATCTACCCCTTTAGCAACCGCCTTTGATGTTGATAATCCAAATAACTTGGCTAAATCCTCATTATCACATTGGATTTCTACCTTTTCATTAGATCCATATCCTTTTGATACAAATACCAATGACGTATCTTTCTCAATTTTGGTGCTAACATACCCGGCCATATCCGGATAATTCTCATAATCTAATGTCGTAGTATCTGCAACAGCTGCCACATTTACATCCACAATTTCACATGCTGCTCTGATTTTATCAAATACCTGCTCAATCGTATCGTCTTTTTCTACCTTTACTTCCTGTCCATTTATCGTAATTGTTCCAACTTCATTATCTTTTATTTTTCTTTCTGCAGCAGTTTCTCCATCAAAATCCAGTTTATTACCGATTATTACAGCTTGTCTTGCATCCTGCAGCAACTCAACTTGATAATCTCCTACCGATACAGCATCGGATAAGGATATTAACTTCACATTGTTATTATTGGAATAGGATTTACGATCAATATTACCATTGAGTAACTTCATGGTATTGAATTCTGTGGTATCCGATATTCTTTGGATCTCATCGTTTAATTGATCAATCTCTTTCTGAATCGCTTCTCGGTCATTGGTTGTATAAGTTCCGTTGGCAGCCTGAACCGAAAGTTCGCGCATTCTCTGTAGCATAGCTTCCATTTCAATCATAGCTCCTTCTGCTGTCTGTATTACAGAGATACCATCGGAAGCATTACGAGAAGCCTGATCCAAACCTGCGATCTGGGTTCTCATTTTTTCAGATATTGCCATTCCAGCAGCGTCATCTGCTGCCTTATTAATACGAAATCCAGAGGATAATTTTTCCAAACTGGAATCCAGCAACTTATTCGTTCTTGATAATTGATTATTTGCTCTTAAAGCGGAAATATTATGGTTAATTCTCATTTATTTACCCATTCCTTTCACTTTCGCAAGCATCCCCATCCGTGGAACGATGCTTCCCTGTATAAATTTTCTTTTGTATATCATCAGTACATCCCTTTACTGAATGTTAATTCATATTCTCTTTCTCTGCTGCACGAACTGTCAGAACCAAAGCCTTAGCCAAGCGATACAACTTTCTCTCCAAATCGGTAGACGTATTATCTTCCTTGCCGTAAGTATAATGCGTTTCCTCCATATCCTTTTTCTGAAGGATGTAGTCCAATTTCTGTATAGTAATGTCTTCTTCTTTTGCAGCCTGTTCAAGGATTTCTGAATTTTTTTGTAATACATCCAGGCTACCTGGATTATCGCAAGCGATATATCCATTGATTTTCTCATCCTTTAAGGATATTTCCGATTTCATATGGCCAAGGGTATCGGACCATACGTTGACAGTTACTTTTCCTGCCGAGCCTGTTCCTCTTACTATGGTTAAATTTATATTGGTAATGCCACTCTCAGTCTCTATTGGAATTCGATAGAACTCTTTTCCTGCGAGTGTTCTCAAAAATGACATTTGCTGCGCAATACTTTTTCTTTCCGCAAGCTTTACGGAATCAATCGTTTCCTCCCTCATTGCTTGCTCTAATACTGCTTGCGCTTTCTGTTCCAAATCCTCTAAAGCATCCGCCATAGATTTCTTGTCGATTAATATATCGGATAATTCTGCTGTTTCCTTAAGAGTATTTTCGGATTTTTCCGTTTTTTTACGATGATACATCTGCATAAGCTTTTTCACTGGCGTTTCGCCATTCGTTAGGATATGGCTTGCCAGTAGTAAATTGGTACTATTGCTTGGTAATTTGAACTCATTTAAAAAGCGAATTGCCTGATCCGCATTTTTACAAATTTCTCTAAATTCCCGTACTTTTTCTACATAAACAGCATCATCAGCAGAAGAACTGGAATTTTCTTGCGATAGCAGCTCATATAATTGCTCTGCAGGTATATCCTTTAATATTTTCCAGATTACAGGTTCTCCCGTATACACTGGTGCAGAGTCAGTTAAGGCTTCTCCTTGATACTCTGACGAATCCATAATGTTATTTTGAAGCTTTTGTAATTTCTCAGGGGAAACGGTATCCTTTATTTCTTTTAACAATCGGTTCATATAATTACTCTGTTCAGCAACGCTATCCTCATCCATGGATGAAAGATTTCCTGTTATTTTATCAGGCGTATTATGCGACTGTGCGTATTCTTTTTTATCGCCAAATGCAGCTTTCAGCTGATTCGTAATCGTTTCCCCTTCATAGGATAACCCCTGCAAGGTACCAAACTCATCATTAATTATGGCATCAATTCTTCCCTTTTGATGGGTTCTTACTGCCTTTAATAAATGATTTAAGGTTACTTCCTGTCCACTTTGAATCACTGCACCCAAAGCAGCCCCATCCGTCTTCTCAATATTATAAAGCAATCGATAAATACCAATATACGCTTTCCTCTCCTCCGGTGTTATAGAACCCATTTTTTCCAGCTTTCTAAGATAAGTGCTAAACTTCTCATCGGAAGTGATCCCCTGTTCATTTCTTATTCGATCAATGATTTGGTTAAGCTCATGGATTGGTATCTGGAGAGGATTTATTCCTTCCTTAATCATAGTAACGGTAACCCCGGGGTGTAGATTTCGCACCATAGTCATTACTTCAAGGTCATAAGCCTTTACTTTAGCGATGTTTTCCTCGGTAATCTCCATTTGGTTATAGCCAAGAATTCTGACAGCGCGTTTATTTGCCTCGGTATTCTCTATCCCTAACTCAGCCAGCAAAGAATCCATATTCTTAAATGCCTTCTGTATGGAGTCACCATATTCCCGGTTCGGAACCGTCATAAGAGTCTCGTAGGCTTCTCCTGCCTGAGCAAATTTATTCTGCAAATGATTGCCTTCAAAGGCAAGCTCTGTTAAGGTTATCGTTCTATACTTAGAAAGTGTGGTACCAAGAATATGGACTGGCGACTGCTTTAATTGCTCGATGCTTTGCGCTGTTTCTTTCAAAAGCTCAATATTACTCTGCGTAGCACCTGCATCCGCTGCAACTAATAAATCTCGATAATAGCTGTCTTCCAGTTCCCGTAAAGCATCTACGACCTTTTCTAGATGCTCGGTCTCAATATGGAAGCCTTTGCTTTCTAGCCTTGCAGCTGCCTCTTTTGTCATCTTTAAACGGATTTCCTCCAGTTGCCTTTGCGCCTTGATTTGCTCTAAAGTATAATCCTTCTTAAGTGTCTCAATCTCTTCCGGATTGGTTGTCTCTAAAGAAATATCGTTTTCAGTTATATTTTGTCGCATCCGGTCATCTGCATAGTTTTTCTCAAGTGCTGCCAGATTCTTTATCGATAATGTCTCGTTGCTTTGTACCGCTTTCGCTATCGTTTCCTGAGAAATCGAATGGATATCTTCCATCAGTTGCTCAAAGGAGATTTCCGTATTGCTATGTAAAGTTGCATCCAAAGGAGCGATCCCTCGCTTCATATCCTTTATAATGCAATCTAAAATCTGCTCCTTAGATAAATTTTCTTTTATTTCGTCTAATTCTTTCTTATAGGTAAATGTCTCCTTCGTCAGTGGCAAGTCATTTTCAACCAGCCATTTCGCATCTTCAACATTCTTTTGATTAATTTCGTAGCCTGATTCTGCAATAACTTCCTCTACCTGGCTTTTTAGTTCTTCCCAAGCCTGAGGAGACAGTTTCTTCTCTGTCGATTGTACCTTCGCATCCCCGCTGTAGCATGCTTTATAGATATTGGCAATGGTAGGTTTTTCTTCATTTGCAATTAAGTTCTTAACTGCATAATCATCCATTTGACTCACTGTATGGCTTAAATGTAAAGCATTAGCAACCTTTTTAATGGCTTCCTTTGTCACCGGAAGATTTTCTGCTGCCAACCTGGCAGCAATCTGTTTGTCCGTTGCTTCTGTTTGGATGAGGTATATGGGATTTTCCAGTTTTGCTTTTTCTTCTGATTTCACACGATTTAGTTCGACGCACAGCTGCTCCATGGAAAGTTGATCCACCGGAATCCCTTTTTCTTCGAGCATCTTGTAATCCTGCTCCGTCATTTTTGAAACAACTTCATCCATCCGATTTTTTATATGATTAACATCTTTCTCTTTTTCTGTATTTTTATTCTTTCGCTCAATAAGTGAAAGAAAATTGTCCTGATCCTTATCCAGACGCATAATGGTAGTGACCATCTGCTGCTCTTTCTCTGCTGAATCTCTTACCAGCATTAACTCAATCACATCACCTGCTGCTTTGGTTACATTAAACGTCTTTTGATCCCCTGGGATTACTTCCCCAAGAATCTCTTTCGAAGCAGTTACCTTTTGTCCGCAAAGATCAAGAACTACCTGCTCTGCAACCGCAATTACCGTACCGGTAATTTGCTGTCCATTCCTTAGAAATGACAGGCCGTTTTTCTTCTCATGATCCAACGGATTCGTATTCATAGGCTGCGTTTTTGCAGTATTCTTATCATTATCTATTTTTAAGGAAAGATTCATAATTTATCCTCCATTCTGACTGGTACACAAATTCTTACAGCAATACAATTGCAATCCAAAGTCTTTAACAATCGAATGCTCTTTTTCACATGATTTCGAATATAGTTATACAGTTACTATTTCGGATGATTTTACAAAAAACTTAATGGGATGTCCAAATTGATTAGAATATGGAAATATTCGATAAAATACTTCTTTATCACAACTTTGCAGAATAAATATAGTACAAACGCATCTCTATCCCTGCAATTCTATAAAGTCATTGTAATAACCTATAGGAGGTTCCCATGTTTAAAAAGAAGTTAAAATATTTGCTTGTAGTTTTAGGGTTTCTTGTATTTTGCTTTGGATGTAATAAGAAGCCAAATCCTGGGGAAACTCAGATTGCATTCGATTCCTTTATTCATGAATTATTTGTCGACATGGTACAAGAGGATACCCTTTCCTTGAATTACTCCCTGGCAAGGCCGGAGGCATACGGCATCACTCCCAAAGAAACATCTTTTGGGGAATATAGTATTGCCGTAATGAAAAATGGTCTTTTTAAAACGGAAAATTATTTGGATCGGCTACGGTCATTCGATTATAACCTTCTCAATAAAGATCAGCAGCTAACCTATGATATCTTGCAAGGATATCTCAAGCAGGATATGGCGTTTGGTGACTTTCTTTACTACAAAGAAGTCCTAGGTCCAACGACAGGTATTCAAGCACAGCTTCCCATCCTTTTGGCTGAATATAATTTTTATGATAAGTCGGACATTGATCAGTATATCGATTTACTATCCTGTGTGGATGATTACTTTGAAGATATTGCCCAGTTTGAGAGAGAGAAAGCAGAAAGAGGTCTATTCATGAGTGATACTGTGGCTGACCGGATTATTAATCAATGTGAAGCATTTATTCAATCCCCGGAGGATAATTTTTTAATTACCTACTTTAATGATAAAATTGAAAAATTTAAAGGACTCACGGACACAGAAATTGCCTTATATAAGGCAGCCAACAGGAAGGCAGTATTGGAAGAAGTGATTCCTGCTTATGAATCTTTAATTGCGGCTTTATTGGATCTGAAAGGTACCGGTATCAATAATGCCGGTCTTTACTACTATCCGGAAGGGCAGGCTTACTATGAATTACTTTCAAAATACAAGACCGGTTCCGGTCGTTCCATGGAAGGGATGATTGAACTTTTGGAGGATGCAATCAATTATAATATTGGAAAAATCACATCCATTTCCTTGACAGATTCTGAGATTATAGATAAGTATCTAAACTTTACCTCATTTCCTCTGACGGATCCGAAAGAAATATTGCAGGATCTAAAAAAAGATATTACTAAAGATTTTCCAGAAGCTATTCCTGTTAACTGTGAGATTAAGTATGTTCATGAATCGCTGGCGGATTACCTCAGTCCTGCCATGTATTTGGTACCGCCGATTGATAACTACAAGGATAATAACATCTATATCAACGGAAAAGATGAAGAAACATTATCAACCATCTATACCACGGTTGCCCATGAGGGTTATCCTGGGCACCTTTACCAATGCGTCTATTTTCGTAATCAAAACCCTGCCCCCATTCGTGCGATTATGGACTTTGCAGGCTATGATGAAGGCTGGGCAACCTATGTGGAAATGTATTCCTATCATATTGCAGGGATTGACGAAAACCTTGCCGGCTTTTTGGAAGCAAATAATATCATAGTTCTATGTATGTATGCCAGAGCGGATATCGGAATCCATTACCAGGGATGGAAAAGGGATGAGACCGTTGACTATATCTTACAATATATTAATGATGAAGCAATTGCCGATCTTATCTATCATACTTTATTAGAGGAACCTGCTGTCTACTTGCCCTATGCAATTGGTTTTCTGGAAATAAAACAATTGCAGGAGAAAGCGCAGATTGCTCTTGGAAAAAATTATAATGCCAAGGAGTTTCATAAGTTCCTTCTGGATATTGGTCCGGCGCAATTTAATGTCATTGATAAATATTTGGATCAATGGCTCAATGATCAATCACCGGTAGTAGTAACCTACATAGATTAATCAATATAAAGCAGATTCCTAGTTAAAATTGCGGAATCTGCTTTTCTTTTTTAATGAAATTTTTTAATGAAATTTTAATTTCCATAACATTGATAATTTATTGACATTTACAAATTACTAATTTATACTTAAATTGGTGGACAAGTTTTAGTTTTTTGTCGTAAAATCTTAATAATGCGATGCATATTATCTCATTATTGTACAATTATATTTAATAACGTTATCAAAAGTCACAAAAGTGGCTAGCACAATAGGGTTAGTAACTTTATTGTGCTCACAAGACAATCCTACATAATTTTCGTCTTGTGAATTTATGATAAAATATAATTAGAAATAGGAGGAATACTATGTCAACGAAAGCTTACTATAAGCGAGATGAAATTGGTGCAAATAAGCCTGGATTTGCTAAAACTCGTTCTATCATTGAGGCAGCATTCTATGGTAACAACGTTGTAAAAGTAAACACCTTAAAGCAAGCTTATGAACTTGCAAAGAATTCTCCAGGAACCGTTGTAACCGATATGCCTGTTTACCGTGGAGAAGAAATAGGTCTTGAACCTGATGCTAAGGTGTTATTATTTAACGATGGTTCTATCACCGGACGCTATGCAGCAGCTAGAAGAATTGCCGGTGAGCCAAATGTAGATTGCGAAAAGTTAGATAAGATTGTAATGGATGCAATCTATGATACTCGTTGGAAAAAAATGTACCATGCTGAGGTATACATCGGATTAGATCCGGAGTTTATGGTAAAAGCGCATTTACTGATTCCGGAAGGAGAAGAAAATATCCTTTATTCTTGGATGTTAAACTTCCAGTACATGTCTGACTATTATGTAAATATGTATAAAAATTCAAGACCAATCGGCAACGAGCCGGATATCTATATTTTCTCCGATCCTCAATGGAAAGGTACAACACAGACTGATGTTTGTGATCCAAAATGTTTAGCTTACTTTAATACCTCTACCAACTGTGCTGCTATCTTAGGTATGAGATACTTCGGTGAGCACAAGAAGGGTACCCTTACAATTGCTTGGGCAATTGCAAACCGCAACGGTTATGCATCCTGCCATGGCGGTCAAAAGAGATACAACCTTGCAAATGGTAAATCTTTCGTTGCATCAGTATTCGGCCTTTCCGGATCTGGTAAATCAACAATTACCCACGCTAAACACGGTGGAAAATATGATATCACAGTTCTTCATGATGACGCATTTATCATCAATGATGAAACGGCTTCCTCCATTGCATTGGAGCCAAGTTATTTTGATAAGACAGCTGATTACCCTACCAATTGCGAAGATAATAAATATCTGTTAACAGCACAAAACTGCTCAGCAACCCTTGATGAAGATGGCAAAGTTGTACTTGTAACAGAGGATATTCGTAATGGTAACGGACGTGCTATCAAATCTAAACTATGGTCACCAAACCGTGTTGATAGAATTGACGAACCGGTGAATGCTATCTTCTGGATTATGAAGGATCCTACAATTCCTCCGATTATTAAGTTGAAAGGCGCTGCATTAGCATCCGTTATGGGTGCAACCCTTGCAACAAAGAGAACTTCAGCAGAAAGACTTGCTCCTGGTGTAGATCCAAATGCCTTAGTTGTTGAGCCTTATGCAAATCCTTTCCGTACCTATCCTTTGGCTAACGACTATGAAAAATTCAAGAAATTAGTTGGCGAGAGAAATGTTGATTGCTATATTATCAACACCGGCGATTTCATGGGTAAGAAGGTTAAACCTGCAGATACCCTTGGCGTAATCGAGGCTGTTGTTGAGGGAACTGCTCAGTTCAAGCAATGGGGACCATTTGAAGATATCGAAATCTTTGAGTGGGAAGGCTTTGTTCCTGATCTAAACGACCCAGAATACAGAGCTCAATTAATCGCAAGAATGAAGGATAGAGTTAAGTTCGTAGAATCCAGAAATGAATTCAAGGGTGGTTATGATAAACTGCCTGAGGACGCTCTGACAGCTCTTAAGAAAGTTGTTAGCGAGATTGAGAATTATAAATAAAAATGTAAGAATGTCTAAGTAATTTTCTATTGATTTAAAATTATTCAAAAACGAATTGGCTAGCTTCTTCAATGATAGAATGGGCAAGCCAATTCGTTTTATTTTATAGAAGATTGGCTTGCCCATTTCTTAATAAGCTTTTCCTTTTCAAATTTTAATGATTATAATTACATGATTTCTGCTCCTGCAGGCATATCTCTTTCCGGAACCATCAAAGAAAGATTGCCCTCGGAATCTTCAGCGCAAAGGATCATACCTTCGGAAAGCAGACCGGCTAATGTAGCAGGTTTAAGGTTGGTTACTACCATTACCTTCTTCCCTACCATCTCCTCCGGTTTATAATGCGCTTTAATTCCTGATACAATTTGCCTTACCTGAGATCCGATTTTTACCTGGGAACATAACAACTTTTTAGATTTTTTAACTTCCTCACAGGCAATAATCTCTCCTATCTGGAATTGAAGCTTTGCAAAATCATCATAGGTAATTTCAGGTTTAGCTTCAATATCAATAACAGAAGCCTCCTTAGCTTCTACTTGTGCTTCCTCTTGTTTGGTTTCTGTATTCTGCTGTGCATGTAATTCTTCCACTTTATCAAGTACCTCCTTTAAGTCTAAGCGAGCAAATAAGATCTGTGGTGTTTCCGTAACCTTGGTTCCAGATTCATAGATACCAAACTGATTTAATTCTTCCAAAGAGCGAATCTTCGTAGACAGCTGTGATACAATTTTGTTAGCAGTCTCCGGCATAAAGGATTCCAGTAGGCTTGCACCGATACAGATACTTTCTACAAGGTTATAAAGAACGGTTGCTAAGCGGCCCTTCTTTGATTCCTCCTTAGCCAATACCCAAGGCATGGTTTCGTCAATATATTTATTGCAGCGCTTAAACAGTGTAAATATTTCACTGATAGCTTCGGCTACTCTGAGTTTATCCATCTTCGCAACTACTTTTTTTGATGTCTCTAATGCAAGTGCCTTCAACTCTTCATCTACTGGTTCTGCAGCTTTTTCATTGCTTACAATTCCGTCAAAATATTTATTTGACATAGAAATCGTACGATTTACCAGATTGCCTAAAGTATTTGCCAAGTCAGAATTGATTCGCTCCACAAGGAGCTCCCACGAAATAACACCATCATTTTCAAAAGGCATTTCATGAAGAACGAAATAGCGGACCGCATCTACACCAAATAGTTTTACTAAATCATCGGCATAGATTACATTTCCTTTGGATTTACTCATTTTATCCGCATTGCTGCCCTGTAATAACCAAGGGTGTCCAAAAACCTGCTTTGGTAATGGTTCCCCTAAAGCCATAAGAATGATTGGCCAATAAATTGTATGGAAACGTATAATATCTTTTCCGATTAAGTGCAGATCCGCCGGCCAGTATTTCTTATACTGCTCCGTATGATTGCCATCCGCATCATAACCGATACCGGTGATATAGTTGCTTAAAGCATCAAGCCATACATAAACCACATGCTTATCATCAAAATCAACCGGAATACCCCATTTAAATGAAGTTCTGGATACACAGAGATCTTGCAGCCCGGGAAGAAGGAAATTATTCATCATCTCGTTCTTTCTGGATTCCGGTTGAATGAATTCAGGATGGGCATTGATATGCGCAATCAAACGATCTGCATACTTGCTAAGTTTTAAGAAATATGCCTCTTCTTTTGCCGGCTGAACTTCACGACCGCAATCAGGACATTTACCGTCTACTAACTGGGATGGTGTAAAGAAGGATTCACAAGGTGTACAATAAAGTCCCTCATAGAAACCTTTGTAGATATCCCCCTGTTCATAAAGTTTCTTAAATATCTTCTGAACCTGTAATTCATGATCCTTATCGGTTGTTCGAATAAATTTATCATAGGAGGTATTCATTAGATCCCAGATACGTTTAATCTCACCTGCTACATTATCAACAAATTCCTTTGGTGTAATACCGGCATCCTCTGCCTTTAACTCAATTTTTTGTCCATGTTCATCCGTACCTGTTTGAAAATAAACATCATATCCTTGATAACGTTTAAAACGGGCAATACTGTCTGCCAATACGATCTCATAAGTATTTCCGATATGGGGTTTACCGGACGTATAAGCAATTGCCGTTGAAATATAATACGGTTTTTTACTCACTTTCTCTCTTCCTTTCCTTTTTACTCTTATGGTTCATGGGAACTTGCATGCCTTATAATATAAAAAACTCCCGTCCTTAAATCACTTTAAAGACGAGAGTAGCTCCCGTGGTACCACTTTAATTCACCTTTGCATCGCTGCAAAGGCCTCATTCACTGCATGATAACAGCTTAGCAAAGTAACGGTTGCCACCGTCGCAGCCTAAGAATGTTACTTCCTCAGTGCGCAGCTCCAAGACCATCTTCAACAGCTTCTTCGAATCTCCCTTTCTCAGCTACCAGGGTTCTCTGTCGACCGTTCCACTGCCTACTCTTCTTTTCATAGCCTTTACTTTATTACATTATTTTATGCAAAGTATACCATTCCAGGACTCCTTTGTCAAAGGATTTTCTAATCCAGGAAATCAAACCTGTCCAATGAAATAGTATCATTTCTTAACTCATATCCATCAAGTTAAATTATTATATTTATATAACATATCTCCAAGATTACCTAAAATTATTCCTGTTTGAATAGTTTCCTATGTTGGCTATATTACAATTGTCCCTATATTGGTAAATTATCGCAAGCAAATTCACTTGTTTAATAAAAAATTGGCTTGCCAATACTTTTTATCATAAATAAAAATAAGATTGACCAAAAAGGTACATCCCTATGGATATACGTTTTAGTCAATCTTATTTTCTCTACTACCCTCTCGCTTCCCCACTCTGCCTCTGGAAAATACCTCCTCCAGGCTAGCTAGTATAGAATATCAAATTTTATGGAATTTGTCAATAGTTTTTCAAATTCAGGATGTCTTTTTGTTAATATTAATCAATGGTTTTTATAAACTCTTATAACCATTCGGGTTTTTGCTCTGCCAACGGTAAGTATCTTCACACATTTTGTCAATTCCGCGAGTTGCCTTCCATCCTAGTTCCTTGAATGCCTTCGTAGGGTCTGCATAGGTAATTGCAATATCTCCAGGCCTTCTGGGATCAATTACATAAGGAAGTTTTTTTCCACATGCTTTTTCATAATTATGAATGATATCCATTACACTATAACCCACACCTGTTCCTAAATTATAGGTTACCAATCCGGGTTTCTCCTCTAGCTTTTCGATTGCCTTAATATGTCCAAGAGCCAAGTCAACCACATGGATATAATCTCTAACTCCGGTGCCATCCGGTGTATCGTAATCATTACCGAATACATGGATCTTATCAAGGACGCCGGATGCTACCTTTGCAATATAAGGAACCAAATTATTCGGTATACCATTAGGATCTTCGCCGATTTCTCCGCTTTCATGGGCTCCGATTGGGTTAAAATATCTTAGAATTGCAATATTCCATGAGGAATCTGATTTATATAGATCTCGAAGCATTTCCTCAATCATTAATTTTGTCCGTCCGTAGGGATTGGTTGCAGACAATGGAAAATCTTCTGTTACAGGTACCCTTTCCGGATCTCCGTATACGGTTGCCGAGGAGGAAAATACAAGATTTTTAACACCAAACTCTTCCATAACTTCCAGCAACGTAATCGTACCGCTTAAGTTATTTTTATAATATTTTAGAGGTATCTGACAGGATTCACCAACCGCTTTTAAGCCTGCAAAATGAATCACTGCATCCACGGATTCTTTGGCAAAAATATTGGTTAATGCCTCTCTATCTAAAATATCCGCTTCATAGAAGTGGATTTTCTTACCCGTGAGCTTCTCAACCCTTTGAACCGATTCCATGCTTGAGTTACTAAAATTATCGAGAGCTACAACTTCATATCCCGCATTCAAGAGTTCGAGATTTGTATGACTTGCAATATATCCTGCACCACCGGTTACTAATACTTTCATATTTCACACCCCATTTAGTTTTTTTTCATTTTACCTTAAATTCCGATTTTTTAAAATATAGATTTCTACAAAATACATGTAAAATATTACTCAATTAATGTAAATGTTTACTTGAAAAAACAATATATATCCTTTATCCTGAAATATAAGCGCAATAGAGATTCCAAAAGTTAACATAGCGTTTATACAGTATACGCCAAAGAAAGCGATGATATATATGGATAAGCAGTTATTCCAAACAGTTTGTAATGAAACCATTGGTCAGCAAGTGGAATCCAATGGAATTGGTACCCTTGGAGAGAAAACCGTACATTTATGCTTAAAAAACTATTTAGCCCCGGACCCTTCCCATCATGAAATTAAGGTTGGCAGTTTCGTGGCAGATATCTGTAACCAACATGGTATTATAGAAATCCAAACCAGAAGCTTTGATAAACTCAGAAAAAAACTTAACATATTTCTATCCTATTCTCCGGTTACCATCGTCTATCCTATCCCCAGAACGAAATGGATTCGATGGATTCATCCACAAAGCGGTGAGATTAGTCCACCACGGAAATCTCCAAAGAAAGGAACACCTTATGCCATTTTTCCGGAATTATATAAAATCAAAAATTATCTTCTTCATCCAAATTTGCGAATCCATATTATTTTAATGGATCTTGAAGAATACCGTTACCTGGATGGTTGGAGTACGGATGGCAAAAAAGGCTCCACACGATGTGACCGTATCCCAGTTGAATTGATTGATGAAATTTCCATCACGAAGTTATCCGATTATAGGTCCTTAATTCCGGATTCGCTGCAAGATACTTTTACTTCAAAGGATTTCAAAAAGGAAGCAGGTATCTCTATGTCTGTCGCGCAAACGACTTTGAATATCCTTACCCATGTCGGTTGTGTGCAACGGGTTGGAAAACAAGGAAATGCCTATCTCTATTCTAGAATATAGGTTATAATTTTCCATGAATTTGTGATATACTAAGTGATAGTGGTCATATACCTAAGTTGCATATCATTAAAAACATAGCATATGATTTTTCATTAGGCCATAATGCATAATTTATCATGGCATAAGATACATAATAAAGAAAAGGAGGTTGAAAGAACCAGATCCCCAAACAAGGTTCTTTCGTAAGCATTTATGAGTACAGAAAATCAAACCACCAAGGAAGATCTATTAAATACAAATGTTGAAACACCCGAAGAAACAACGCAGGAAGTTATCCCTTCCATGGATGAATTCAAGGATGAGATTGAGAAGTCCTTTAAGAAGATTAAGGAAGGCGATATATTAAAAGGTACTGTGATCGGATTATCCGATACAGAAGTTACTGTGGACCTTGGATACTATACGGAAGGAATCATTAAGCTAGAGGAATTAAGTAATGATCCCCGCTTCTCCATTAAAGCAGATATATCCATCGGAGAAGAAATTTCCGCCATGGTAATTGCTGAGGATGACGGACATGGGAATATTCTTTTATCCCGTAAGCGTGCAGATAATATCCTTGCATGGGAACGCTTAGTTGAAGATATGGAAAATAGGAAGGTCCATATTGTAAAAATTGCGCAGGCTGTAAAGGGCGGTTTGGTTACCTATCTTTATGGCATTCGTGCTTTTATTCCTGCCTCTCAGATTTCTATCAATTATGTTGAAGATTTAGAAGCTTGGGTAGGAAAAGAGCTGGAGGTTATAATCATTACTGCTTCCGAGGAGGATCATAAATTGGTCCTTTCCGGCAGAGAGGTAGAAAATGAAAAAGCACTCCGGGATCGTAATAGTAAAATCAGTCGGTTGCAAAAAGGTATTGTTACCAAAGGAATCGTTGAAAAAATTGTTCCATACGGTGCTTTTGTTAATATCGGTGAAGGCTTAACCGGCCTCGTACACATTTCTCAAATCTGCGGCAAAAGAATTAAATCCCCTAATGAAGTTATTAAAGAAGGTCAGGAAGTAACTGTTAAAATTACGGATATCAGAGATGGAAAAATCAGCTTAAGTATGAAAGAGGTTGAAGAAAAAGAAGTAGTCGTTGAAGATGCTGATGAAGTACCATCCTCTTATAGTACCGGCGGTGAGGCAACTACCGGACTCGGAGATCTTCTTAAAAATATCAAATTATAATTTTGATGCCATTCTTTATGAAATATTGCCAGATCAGACCATATTATCTTATTAACGCTCTATAACCATGTGGGCTGATGAGCCGATTTACTTTTTTAAGTAAGATGATTTGGTAAGTCGCTTCCCCTATAAAACAATGATTTGGCAAGACAATTCCCTTGTCATGAATAAAAAAGATTCTAGGAAATGTTCGTTTCCTAGAATCTTTTTATAAGCAATGAAAATGGTATTATTTCCGCTTTTCTCTACCTAATCTACATTATTCCGAATAAAAAGCGTTTTTTGCCTTTCCTATTCTTCTTATCTTCAGCTTGCGGCTTCTTCTCCTCTTTCTGCGTATATACCTCTTCCTCTTCTACTATCGTACCAAAGGATTCAGCAACTACATCCCGATAATTTTCCATTAAAGCCTTCTGGTATTTCACTTCTAAATCCGGATTATATTTCCGAATTTCTTCATTTAAGGAGAGCATTTTTTGATCTAAATACGAAACAATCTCCGAACATTCTTTCAATTCCTTCTTGATATGTTCCGGTGCATTTCCTTCGAATTTATAATAAATCTTATGCTCTAAACTTGCCCAGAAGTCCATAGCGATTGTTCTTATTTGAATTTCAACTTTGGTATCTACTGTACGGTTCGTCAGAAAAACAGGAATGGACACAATCATATGGTAGCTTTTATATCCATTTTCCTTTGGGTTTGTAATGTAATCCTTTACTTTCAATACTTTAATATCACTTTGCTTTGCAATAAGATCAGCAATTCGATAAATATCTGAAGTAAAGGAACAGATGATTCGTATTCCTGCAACATCATTCACATATTTAATAATATTTTCTATGGTAAGTTCCCTACCATTATGCCTTAACTTCTTTGCAATACTCTGTGGCGTTTTAATTCTAGAAGTAATATGCTCAATCGGATTATATTGATGATACAATTTAAATTCATTGTTTAAAATTTCCAGTTTTGTGTTAATTTCTTTTAAAGCTGCATCATATAATAGTAATGCGTTACTCCACTCGTCCTTTTGATCATAAAAAATAGGTAGATCCATTGTTTAATCACTGCCTTTTTATTAAATTCAAGTCTATTTTCTGATAATAACGGATTATTTTTTTGTATAGTCTGTATAATAAAATAAGTATTTTTTATTCATATTTTGTTCATTATTATCATTATAACATAAAATTATGAACATTTCTTGAAGTTTTAAAATCTTAATTAGAATTTAAGATTATATTTACCAATAATTACAATGTCTTATTTTGATTTAATATTGTGTAAATAAATATAATATTCAAAAAATTATATTACTTTCAAAATTTAAGTTGACAATAAAATTTCATGAAGTTATAATATTGGAAGACTATTACAGAAAGTGAGGTAAAACATATGAAGATTTGGGCAATAAATAATCGCAGTAACTTAATATTGATTCCTTTATGTGAGATTACCTCATGGGTTCAGAAAATTTAACACATATCTTATCTTTCTATGATGTGCTGTCCAGCATAGAAAGAGCAACGATATATGAATTTCTAAACTTATGCCGCGGTAAATCTTACTGCGGCTTATTTTATGCCCATCTTTAAATAATCTATGAAAATAAATTTAATTATAAAGGTGATGATAACATGGTGAGTGTAATTTGATTCAGAAAAACATTAAAAATCACTAGTAAGATAACACAAAGCAGAGCAGAAATGAGGGATGTAATGAAAAGAAAAATATCTTGGTATATTTTAAAATATTGGTATGCTTATGCGTTGGGATTCCTGTGCATTATCATTGTCGTATCCTTGGATATGCTTTCTCCGCAGGTTACAAGGCAAATCATCGACAATGTTATTGGTGAGGGGAATACCAATCTTCTCCCAAGACTTCTTCTTTTGATATTTACCATCGGTCTTGGAAGATTTATTTTTCAGTATTTGAAAGAATTTCTGTTTGATTTCTACGGTTCAAAAATTGCAACCGGAATGAGAAGAGATCTCTTTCAATATATACAAAAACTATCAATCAATTTCTTTGACAAAAATAATACGGGAGAGTTAATGTCCAGGGTAAAGGATGATATTGATCAAATCTGGAGAGCCGTTTCTTTCATTTGTATGCTCATTATTGAGATTCTGATTCATACATCAATTGCTCTCTATTGCATGTATAGCCTAAACCCTAAATTAGCAATAATTCCAACCATTATCCTACCTATCATGGCTTTCCTGGCAATCTATATGGAAAAGAAACTTGGTAAGATTTTTGAAAGTATTAGTGAAGAAAACGCAGCACTCAATACAGTAGCGCAGGAGAACTTATCCGGTGTTCGTACCGTAAAGGCATTTGCCAGAGAAAAATATGAGATACAAAAGTTCTTATCTCGCAATAAACGTTACTACGAACTTAATATGAAGCAATCAAAAGTTTTTGTAAGATATTATCCATATTTTCAGTTTGTTACAAAAATGCTTCCGTTGATTGTTATTGTCATCGGTGGTTTTCAAGTAATTAATGGCGATATCTCCCTCGGTACACTGGGCGCATTTACGGAATATTCCATGAATATTATTTGGCCAATGGAGATGCTTGGATGGTTGTCCAATGAATTTGCCTCCGCAATTGTTTCGAATAATCGTATTAAGAAAATTTATGATGAAAAACCACAGATCACAGAATCTCCAAATCCGATTATTCTTAAAGAGGTTAAGGGTTCTGTAAAGTTTAAGAACGTATCCTTTTCCATAAACGATAAAAAAATATTATCCAACATCAGTTTTACTTTAGGTGCAGGTAAAACCATTGGTATAATGGGTGCTACCGGTACCGGTAAAACATCCATTATTAATTTGTTACAGCGATTCTATGATGTAACAGAAGGTGAAATTGAGCTGGATGGCGTTAATATTAAAAATCTGACTTTGGAACAGCTAAGAAAAAGCATTTCCCTTGTTATGCAGGATGTATTCCTATTCTCTGATACCATCAATGAGAATGTGAAAATGGGTAAAAGATACCTGGTTCAGGAAAGTGACGTAATTGAGGCAGCAACTGATGCCCAGGCAAGGGAATTTATTGAACGAATGGAACAGCAATATGAAACCATCGTAGGTGAGCGAGGTGTCGGCCTCTCCGGTGGTCAAAAGCAAAGAATCAGTATTGCCAGAGCTTTAGCAAAGAAAGCACCGATTCTTGTTCTGGACGATTCAACCTCTGCTCTTGATATGGAGACAGAGCATCAGATCCAGTTGGCTTTATCACAGATAAAAGCAACCAAAATAATCATAGCGCATCGTATCTCGTCCGTAAAAAATGCGGATGAAATCATCATCCTCGACCAAGGCCGAATTGTTGAACGAGGTACCCATGATACCTTGCTTAAGGCAAGAGGATATTATTACGATACCTATATTGCGCAGTACGGAGAATATCTGAAAGAAGCAACCGTGCAGGAAAAGGTACCTCAACCGACTTTAAAGGAGGTGGCAGAATGTCAATAAATGCAATTCGAGAAGATGAGCAATTGCAATCCGTCAGTAAGAAAGTTACTTTAACCAGACTTTTTAAATATCTGCTGGCTTATAAATTTTCCATTGCAATTGTTATTATAATTATGTTAATTACCGTAGCCATTTCCATTATAAATCCACTTATTTTAGAGAGAGCCGTGGATTTTCATATTGCAAACAGGGATTTAGAAGGATTATTTATTATTGGTTTGATTGCATTATTAATGAATATCCTGTTTGTGATATTGATAAAAATACGAATGTACCTTATGGCTAAAATATCAAATAACGTTCTATTAACCATTCGCCAGGAACTATATACGCATATTCAAAAGTTAAGCTTTAACTTTTTTGATAGCAGACCAACCGGTAAAATTCTGGCACGTATTATTGGTGATGTTAACTCTTTAAAGGATGTATTATCAAACAGCGTTACCACTTTAATACCGGATTTTGTAACGATATGTGCCGTATTCACGATTATGATGGTAAAAAATTGGAAGCTTGCATTAGCTGCTCTAAGCAGTTTTCCTTTACTGGCATGTGGTATGTGGTATATTGAAACCCGTTCCCATCGAAGATGGCAAATACATCGTAAGAAAAGTTCCAATTTAAATGCCTTTATCCATGAGGATCTTTCCGGAATGCGTATTATTCAAAGTTTTCATGCGGAAGATGAAACTGAAGAGGATTTTGATCAATTATTAAAGGAGCATCGGGATTCCTTTGTTCATGCAATAACTTTAAATGATGCCTTTGGGTCTGTCATTGATCTAAGTTGGGGGATTGGTACCATCGTTATGTATTTTACGGCGATCAGAATTTTAGGAATTGGAATTGATAATGTTGGTACACTAATTGCATTTGCAACCTATATCAATATGTTCTGGCGTCCGATTATGAATTTGAGTAACTTCTACAATCAGCTGATAACCAATGTCTCCGGAGCGGAACGTATCTTTGAAATATTGGATACCAAACCGGATATTACAGATTCCGAATCGGTTATAGAGCTGCCAACCATTAAAGGCGAAGTTGTATTTGATCATGTATCCTTTTCCTATGACGATGATACGAAGGTTCTTAATGATATCAGCTTCCGTGTTAATCCGGGAGAAACGATTGCCCTTGTCGGTCCTACCGGCGCAGGTAAAACGACCATCGTAAATTTAATCAGCAGGTTTTACGATATTCAGGAAGGTACAATTACAATTGATGGGTACAACGTAAAGGATGTATCCATTGAAAGTCTGAGAAAACAGATGGGTATCATGACTCAGGATAATTTCCTGTTCTCCGGTACCATAAAGGATAATATCCGTTACGGCAAGCTGGATGCAACTGACGAGGAGATTATTGCTGCCGCCAAGGCTGTGAATGCTCATGACTTTATTATGAAATTAGAAAAAGGCTATGATACGGAGTTAAAAGAAAGAGGTGCCGGTCTTTCCATTGGTCAAAGGCAGTTACTTGCTTTTGCAAGAACTATGGTATCCATGCCCAAAATCCTTATTCTTGATGAAGCAACCTCCAGTATTGATACGCATACGGAGATTTTAGTACAGCAAGGTATTGAGGCACTATTAAAAGGAAGAACTTCCTTTGTTATTGCACACCGACTTTCAACCATCAGTAAGGCGGATCGTATTTTCTATATCGATGATGGTAAAATCCAAGAAGAGGGTAACGCGCAAGAACTGCTTGCCAAGAAAGGCAAGTATTATGAATTATACATGGCACAATTTAAGAATCTGTAAAGAAACTTGATTGTAAGTGTTTAAACCATCAAACTAGATAATAAGGTCATTTCGTTTACCTTTAACTTGATGCCTTTGATTCAGAATTAGCTTTGATTCATAAAGGGTGATATCATTTAAGCGTTTTGTGCTTCATCTGATATCACCCTTTGTATATGGATTTCATTTCCACTGTTTCATGTTTATTTTTTTTAGTAGAATTAACTCTTTTACATTAAATGTAATCCATCGTTTCTTAAATATAAAAGTTGAGGTCAATTTTTTTAATTAATATGCTTCCTAAAATTAAAAATAATTTTTAAATATTCTGCCCACTTTGAAATTTAATAGAATTTCCGGTATGGGAACGTAATAATAAAGCTAGTTCCTTTTTTAAATTGGGAACGCACTTTGATTTTACCGGTATGTGCCATAATAATTAATTTCGCTAAGGACAACCCAAGACCATGTCCGGGAATATTCTGATTACGAACATAATCGGATCGATAAAAGCGATTAAAAATATTATCCACATCATTTTTCGTCATACCGATACCGGTATCCTGTATGGTAATAACGCAATCTCCATCTTCCATACGCTCACATTGTATGGTTATCGTATCGCCATCTCTGGAATATTTAACAGCATTATCAATAAAAATTCGTAATGCCTGCTTTAGCGACTGCTTGTCCCCATATACAAGAGCATCCTGTAAGATCGGACTGTTAATAATTCGACTTGGAGCCACTAATCTGGTTTCCTTCACCATATCTTCTACTATTGGCCGTATGTTGAATAATTTTTTTTGTAATTTTAAGGTTTTCTTATCATGCCTTGATAGAAACAATAGCTTCTCCACTAATTCCTGCATTGATTTTGCTTCATTTTGAATGGCTTCAATAGATTCTTCTAGCACTTCTTTATTGTCCGTTCCCCATCGGCTTAACAAATTTACATACCCTTGTATAACTGCGATAGGCGTGCGAAGCTCATGGGACGCATCGGATACAAATTGCTTCTGGCTTTCATAGGATGTTTCTATACGATCTAACATATTATTAATGACAGCAGCCAAGTCCTTCAGCTCATTTTTCGTTCCCTCTACATTTAATCGCTCACTATGGAGGTTGTTAGCTGTAAGCCGATTTGCCGTCGCAGACATGATTCGTATCGGCTCAAATAGTTTTTCAACATCATCCTTACCCTTATGAATGATCATAGCGATAACAGCAAGATATACTATAATTAATTTCCAAGCAATTGCAAAGAACTTTCCATAACTCTCTGTCATATCAAATTGGAAATCAATTTGATAACTCCGATTTTCCATTTGAATCTCTTTGGTATTACTAATAATCAGCTTCTTATTATCACTTTTTCTGTCATAATGGATTCCATGATAAAAATCCTTTTCTGAAGAAGGTAAGTATGCAATATCATTATAAACTTCCTTTCCCTCTTGCTTATCTGTTATTTTCATTGATAGTCCTTGCAGATAATAAGGATTAACAATCGCATAGTCATCTTCTATCTGTAAAGAATCCACAATGTCCTCAGCCATTCTTTCAAATTTCTGCTTCTCTTGAACCATGTAAATGAAAAAGAAAGCAACCATAAATAAAAATCCATGGGTTATCAGAAGCTTTAAATAATTAAAAGAAATACGAAAGACAATGGATAATCGAAAGTTACTTAACCATTGCTCCTTTTTTTTCCGAAATGGGAGGATGGTTTTAATTAATATCTTACGAATAACTTCCGTTATTTTATTAGCCATAATATGTTTCCTCCCTGACGATTCATCTGTAAATGTTTCGTCCTATGTTCCTTTTAGCACTTAATCTTTAATAATATATCCAACGCCACGAACTGTTGTAATTAGATGGATATTATATTTCTCATCGATCTTTTGTCTTAGATATCTGATATATACATCCACCACATTGGTATCACCAAAGTATTCATAATCCCATACATTATTTAGTAGTTGTTCTCTAGTTAAAACAATATTCTTATTTCTCATTAGATACTCTAATAATTCATACTCTTTCTTAGTAAGGGTAAGTTCATCATCACCATAAAACGCACTATGGCTTGTTAAGTTTAATTTCAACTGTCCGATCTGTAGGATATCTACTTTTGGTTCACTGGTCATCTTCCTATGGCGATTGAGGGCAACACGGATTCTTGCAAGGAGTTCTTCTATTGCAAAAGGCTTCGTCATATAATCATCGGCTCCCGTATCAAGTCCGGCTACTTTATCCGTTACATCATCCTTAGCTGTAAGCATAATTATGGGAACCTGAGATTCCAAACGTACTCTGCGGCAAACCTCTATTCCGCTGAGACCTGGAAGCATAATATCCAGTATGACTAAGTCTATATCATCTTTTAACGCATTTTCAAGTCCGGTTCTACCATCTCCACAGATGACAACATCATAACCCTCATGCTTTAATTCAAGTTCCAAGAATCTAGCAATCTTGGCCTCATCTTCTATAATCAAAATCTTTGGCAATGTATTGACCTCCTTATTAAAACCATCTCCTTACCATTGTATCGGTTGCTGTAATTTTTTTCAATATATCCTATATTAAATTTGTATTAGAAAATTCCCATAGTTACCTTTCATACCGCAAATATTAATAAAAGTACCAAAACGGAGAAGCATAGTCATATTTTATTACCATATAAGATAAAAATCCTACAAAGTCTCTGTATAAAACTTTGTAGGATTTTTAGTAATATTTTAAGAAATGATAATATTTAAACTTTATCTCTTTATTTCAATACGCTCTTTACTGCGTTTACTACATTTTCAGTAGTAAATCCAAATTTCTTAAATAATACACCTGCCGGAGCAGAAGCGCCAAAGCTCTTCATAGTAATCGTTGTACCATCTAATCCAACATATTTGCCCCAGCCAAATTCAGCACCTGCTTCTACAGCTACTCTAGCTCTTACGTTCTTTGGCAGTACACTCTCTTTGTATTCCTCTGATTGCAATTCGAATACATCCATAGAAGGCATGCTGACAACTCTTACATCAATACCTTCCTTAGCAAGCTCCTCCTGCGCATGAATTCCTAACTGAACTTCGGAACCGCTTGCAATAATAATTGCATCCGGTGTTTCCTTCTTCGAGTCGGATATGATATAACCGCCCTTTAATGCTTCTTTTGAAGAACCAGCAAGCTGAGGTAGATTTTGACGTGTTAATACCAATGCAGTCGGCGTTTTTGTAGAGGTAGCAGCATAATACCATGCCGCTGCACATTCCGTAGCATCAGCAGGACGATAAACCGTAAAATTCGGCATTGCACGAAGCATAGCCAATTGCTCAATCGGTTCATGGGTAGGTCCATCTTCTCCAACACCAATACTATCGTGTGTTAATACGAATGTTAAAGGAAGTCCCATTAACGCTGAAAGTCTTGCCATTGGTTTTACATAATCACTAAATACGAAGAAGGTAGATACATAAGCCCGCAAACCGCCATGAAGCATTAAACCGTTACCAATTCCCGCCATTGCTAATTCTCTTACACCAAAATGTAAATTGCGGCCGGAATAATCTTTGCTTGAGAAATCACCCATATCGGACATATAAGTCTTTGTTGAAGGTGCAAGGTCTGCAGCACCACCAATTAAATTTGGTAAATAATTTTTCAACTTATTAATTGTCTTACCGGAGAGATTTCTTGTCGCATCTGCTTTATCTTCAAATGCCCAGAACGCCTCATTATTAATTAAATCCTTTGCTGCATTTTCATCATGGTATTTATTCCATAATTCCTTCATATCAGGGAATTCTGCGCAATATTTCTCAAAGAGTTTGTTCCAATCCTCTTCATCCTTTGCCTTTTCCTGCACCAAAGCTTTGTAATGAGCATATACTTCTTCCGGAACATAGAATGGTTCCTGGCTAGGCCATCCTAAATTCTCTTTCATTGCTCTTACATTATCTTCACCAAGTGGCTCACCATGAGCACTCGCTTTACCTTCTTTCGGACTTCCATAACCAATCTTGGTTTTAATGGTAATCATTGAAGGTCTGGTTAAATCAGCTTTCGCAGCTTCAATAGCAGCACCGATTTCTTCTAAATTGTTACCATCCTCAACAACCAATGTTTGGAAACCAAACGCCTCAAAACGTTTTCTAACATCTTCCGTAAAGGCAATATCGGTATCACCTTCAATAGAAATTTTATTAGAATCATATAGAACAATTAACTTACCTAATCCCAATGTTCCAGCAAGTGACATTGCTTCATAGGTAATACCCTCCATCATACAGCCATCGCCGCCAAGAACAAAGGTATAATGGTCTACGATAGGATAACCTTCTTTATTAAACTTCGCAGCAAGATGTGCTTCACCCATAGCCATACCTACTGCCATAGCCATACCTGCACCCAATGGTCCTGTGGTAGCCTCAACACCTACTGTATGACCGTATTCAGGATGTCCAGGAGTAAGGGAATTATCCTGGCGGAATTGGCGTAGGTCTTCAATTGTTAAACCATAGCCAAATAAATGTAATAAAGAATATAATAGCATGGATCCATGTCCACCGGATAGAATGAATCTATCTCTGTTTGGCCATTTTGGATTTGCAGGATTGTGTTTCATATGTTTTGCCCATAACTCATAGGCTGTAGCCGCAGCTCCAAGGGGAAGACCAGGGTGACCGGAATTCGCCTTTTGAACACCATCTGCTGATAATACCCTAATGGCATTCACTGACATTGTGTCGATATTACTCATGATATTTCCTCCTTAAATGTAAATATATACTTTGGTATATTATTCCCTTAATCACATTATTAAACTAACCTACAAATAAATATACTATAGAATAAGCGGATAAGCAATTATTAAAATTCAAGTTTGATATTTTTTTTACAATAATGAGAATACCTCTCCGAGACCTGTTTGTATTAGAAGATCAGCTTCGTTATCATAAGGAGTGACGGATTTATTAATTAAAACTAACTTTTTCCCCTTATAAAACCTGATTAATCCTGCAGCAGGATATACAGAAAGGGATGTTCCGCCAACGATTAGTATCTCTGCATTAGAAATTAATTGAATTGTTTCGCTCATAACAGCACCATCGAGGCTTTCCTCATATAAAACAACGTCAGGCTTTATAATACCGCCACAACTACACCGAGGAATACCTTCACTGTTAATAATTACGGAAATATCATAGAGCTTATTGCAAACCATACAATGGTTTCTTAATACCGACCCATGTAATTCAAGTACCTTGATACTGCCAGCTTCTTGGTGTAAACCATCAATATTCTGTGTTATTACTCCTTTTAATTTTCCTTCTTTTTCTAGTTGAGCTAATTTTCTATGAGTAATATTCGGCTTTGCATTTGTATATATCATCTTATCTCTATAAAAGTCATAAAAATCTTTCGTTTTTTTCATAAAAAAAGTGTGACTTAATATGGTTTCCGGAGGATACGCATACTTCATATTATACAAGCCATCAACACTTCGAAAATCCGGAATCCCACTTTCTGTTGAAACACCTGCACCTCCGAAAAACACAATATTATCACTTTCTGTAATCCAGTTTTTCAGCGTTTCAATAGCATCTTTATGCACAATTTTACACCTTCTTAAAGCTGATTTTAAATGCTCCTTAACATTATTACCAATATATTATAAATTACAAGTATTATACTAATGATATGAATTTCCAATGTCAATTCATATAAAACCATTTTTAAATTAAATGCAAAAAAAAAGACCCTTCTAAGGTCCATAAGTGAGACATCCGGGACTCGAACCCGGGACACCTTGATTAAAAGTCAAGTGCTCTACCGTCTGAGCTAATATCCCATAATGATATATGATATTATTATGTATTATAAATGAAATATCAATTCGTCAATAATCTGATTATAATTTGGAAAATAAAATGCCCAGAGCCGGAATCGAACCAGCGACACGAGGATTTTCAGTCCTCTGCTCTACCAACTGAGCTATCTGGGCAAGGTTAACTTCGTTGGCCTCAGAAGAAGAAATCCTCCTTCACGAGTAACGAAACTATATGAAATTCATAATGCCTTATAAATCATCTAAAATGATTTAAAATTGCGGGGATAGGATTTGAACCTATGACCTTCGGGTTATGAGCCCGACGAGCTTCCAGACTGCTCCACCCCGCGATATCAATAATATTAAATTTTAATGGCTATTGCCAAATGGATGGAGAAGGATTCGAACCTTCGAAAGCATAGCTAACAGATTTACAGTCTGCCCCCTTTGGCCACTCGGGAATCCATCCATGTGTCTATATATTATACACCATGACAAGCATTTTGACAAGTCAAAATATCATTGCCATAAGCCGATGATCGGACTCGAACCGATAACCTGCTGATTACAAGTCAGCTGCTCTGCCAATTGAGCCACATCGGCATATTAAGTTATTTCGTAAGTGTTACTACAATGGGACCTATAGGGCTCGAACCTATGACCCTCTGCTTGTAAGGCAGATGCTCTCCCAGCTGAGCTAAGATCCCAATTTCAATAGTAGCTAACGACCCAGAAGGGACTCGAACCCTCGACTTCCGCCGTGACAGGGCGGCGCTCTAACCAACTGAGCCACTGGGCCATAATAAGTACTACACAAGAAAATGATCTTACATCCGAAGAATTCTTTTCTCCTTATAACAAACCTTTTTTAGGTCAAGCCCTCGACCTATTAGTAACAGTCAGCTCCATGCATTACTGCACTTCCACCTCTGTCCTATCCACCTTGTCGTCTTCAAGGGGTCTTACTAGCTTACGCTATGGG
>Ga0207747_1000220_pt1 | contig 72589 bp, 76 predicted proteins | sample HigsolmetaGSP11D_FD_184839 | JGI IMG/M metagenome (GOLD analysis project Ga0207747, IMG submission 184839) | High solid enriched microbial communities from the Joint BioEnergy Institute, USA - SP1-1-D (SPAdes) | ecosystem: Engineered > Bioreactor > SSF (Solid state fermentation) > Aerobic >...
TAGAATAATCAATTATTTCTTTTCTAGTATATATGTGTAATTTATATCAGGCTATCATGTATAATAATATAAGCATATGAACCAGAAATGAGTATATTTGAGCAGTTAAACATGTGGTTGTATATCTATCAAGCACCGCATTACTGTGATCGAAAGGATTGCCGACGTGAAAGAATGGTATTGTCTCCTTCCTCAATTCGAGAATCTGAATCATGAGGTTCAACAACTGGTTTATCGATCCTTCTATTCGTTCGTTTACAAGGACATCTTTTTCCTCGTAAGAGATCATGCGATTACAGAAGATTTGATCCAGGAGTCTTTCTTCAAGATCTTGTCAGCTGTCCATAAACATGAGGTTGCGAGGATATTGCCCTGGATCAAACAAGTCGTGCGAAACCAAACTTTGGATTATCTGAGAAGAATGCACAAATACCGTAAACTAACTTACCTGGATAACGTCAATCATATAGTGAGTATACTCGAAATTGGAGCAGGAACAGCAGGAGTTGAAGATCATGTTGAGAACAAAATCAGGGATGAACTGCTCCATGAAGCGATCGCCAAGATGAAACCGGAATATCGGTTAGTGCTCATGCTGTATTACATCGAAGGAATGACGATACAGGAAGTAGCTGAGCATGTCCGATTATCCAAGCCGGCTGTCAGCCAGAAACTCAAGCGAGCAAGGAAGAAACTGCTAGAACAGTTTCAAAGGAAGTGGAATCTGAATGATTGATGAACGCAGAAAAAACGATGAACTAAGACGTGCGTTGGATTGCTTGTACGATCACATTGAAGTTCCAGACAGTACGGAGTCCTGGAAGAGAGTACAGGCCAGACTCGCCAGACGAAAACGCCTCAAACGCTGGAACCGCAGACTTGGATACGTTGCCGCTGTTTTTGCCGGTTCTTTGGTCCTGAGCTTATCCATGAACATGAACACACAAGGGGCGTATTCGTTTGCCACCTTGTTCAAAAATGTCAGAGACACGGTGGTCGAAATTTTCCATGAACGTAACGAAGTGACTAACACGTCCAACGCTTTGACACCTCCTCCGCCAGATGATCCTGAACATTCACCAAATGAGCATTTTCGCATGAGGGAAGTATCGCTGGAGGAAGCTCTTGAGAAAGCTCCTTTTATGCAAGTTCCGACTGCTGTGCCTGACCAGTTTACCTTACGGCGTGTCCGAATCTACCAATCTTCTGCGGATTATGTCGACCATGTATCAATCGATTACTCCGGACCAAATGGCGAAATGCTCAGCATCAAGCAACATCAGATTACAGGCGTGACCGACGGTTTGAAGACCGAGATGCCGCTTCATGCAGGCGAGTACAAAGATGTCATCGTGAACGACCGACCCGGGATCTTGTTTATCCCGACTAACGGCAATATCCACCTGGAATGGCTCACTTCGGATCGTGTGTTCATCCATATCGTCGGCAATATCACAGAAGACGAAATGATCGCCACAGCAAGATCGCTGTCATATAAAGAGCAGTGAACGCTCATGCAGTTCACTGCTCTTTATATCGATTAGTCAGCCAGAACAGAGCTGGAGTAACGGATGCCTTGCTCGATGACATCGTTATGCGAAACCTGGTGCGAAGATTTCACCCGATAGTAATATCCTTTCGTTACTTTGATGTTATTGCTGTAGTATGCGTAATAATCATTGCTCAGGGTGGTCCATGCTCCCGTATTCACATCGACCCACTTGGAACCAGTCCACCGTTGAAGCGTCAACTGAACCCCGATGCTGTCCACGTATTGGGTAGCGAATGTTTCCCCCCATATATGGACGTAACCATCCCCTGAATAGGTAATATTCCCTGAACCTGCATCCAGATATTCGAAGCTCGGATCGAATAGTGTCAGTGGCCGTATCGCAAGCGGCGGCGAAGCAGTGGCTGGCTGAGAGGCAGTTGATGCCCAGGCTGGTCCTGGGACCAATAAGATCAAGCTCACGACGATGAACATAATGAACTTTGATTTTTTCATGGATATCCACTCTCCTTTTCTCCGGTTTGAAATTGATCAAGGTCAGCTTAACGGTCGCCTCTTCCCGATCTATTACATAATGACGAAAGATCTGTTAAAAAATTAACTGCTGTGACCGCATCATTTTGACTCTGCTCCAAAACAATCGAGAGTCGTTTTGGAAGTACGTTTATGGTCTGTTTGTGTCTCAGATGCAGTTCATGATAAGGCCGTATGTTTCAACCCGAGTATTCGCTGGTGCTCAATATGTATGCTGACTGCATGCAAGCCTGCTCCGCTTCCAGGATTGACGCAGATGGTCTCGTTGAGCCGATCTGACCAACTGCCCGATACGTAAGGAGATTCATGGATATGGCCGTGTAGCGTCAGAAGCGGTCGATGCTTCTCGATCGCTGCCCGGATCGCCCGGCTGCCCACATGCTGCGTCTTGCTGATCATATCCAGCTTCGTTCCGAATGGCGGCCCATGCATAACCCATATCGCGCCTTGGCCGCCATCGATCGACTGGAGCTCCTCTTCGATGCTTGGCAGTTGGTTCAAGGTATACGGAGAAACCTCTGTCAAGGCTGTGCCGGTGCCAGACATCAAGCATGGTTTCGGGTCACGGTATTCCTCACAGGCGACGTCTCGTCGTTCATAGTTTTTGATCCTGAACGGGCTGACATTGACCATGCCATAGCCGCACAGCGTAAGTCCTGCGCCGATGTTAACGGGATTCAGGTCGAGCAGCTTGACATGATCCGACAGTTGACTCATCCGTTCAATCGCGCTGGGGAAGTCCGTATTCCCGGGGATAAAGTATATGGGCACATCCAGTTGAACAAGACCGGGTGCCAGGAACTCCTCGATGAATGCCAATTGCGTAGCTGCGCTTCTGGACGTACGGAAATAATCACCGCCCAGAACCAGGATGTCCGGTGACTCGCGCGTAACGAGCTCAAACAACGCATGATAGGACTTCTTGTTCTCGTGCAGATCAGCAGCAAATAGTATCTTCACGTGTACCACCCTATCCGTTAAGCTGGTTCAGCCTGAAACGCATATTCCGCCCAATCATGGAAAAACAACAATACTTCCCCTCGCCCGGCAAGCCTCTTCACGATTCATTGTATGCTATGCCACGAATACGGCCATGCTGCATTGCAACTACCTCCCAATCCTAAGGAATCTCTTTCGCTGCAACGAGAACAAATCGATGACAGGTGACGTCGAAGTAACCGACATTCGTGATCACCTGATAAAGCTCCCTTAACTTCGCTTCATATTTCTCAATCGTGAAGTCAGGTATCTGCCATTCAATCACTTTCAGATAAAACAACACGGCACCAATATCATAGAATCTTGTTCTTGACAGAACCTCATTGCTGTAGATCAGTTTGAATCCTGTGTTCTCCAGTTCTGCTGCCGTTGCTCAAATGTAAGATGTTTCATTCACACACAACCTCGTTGAATTCATTTATTCCGTTCTATACTCTGCCTTCATTCACGTAGGTCACTTCTGTCCCTTGGCGGACGAGCCCGCTTAATCCTTCTTTGTAATATGGCATGAGTTTATCCGCCTCCTCGAGTGCCACCCATCTAAGATCAATGATCTCGCCCTGTCTGGACACTTCCTGCCGTCCACCGATGATCTCTCCGCGGAATGTGAAGAAAATGGCATGTTCATCGTGCTTCTCGAGAAACGCTTCATTCACTGCTACAATACCAAACACTCGAATATCATAGCCTGTCTCTTCTTTCGCTTCACGAATCGCAGCATCTTCGAGCGTTTCATGTTGCTCTACGGCACCGCCAGGCAAGGTCCACTGTCCGTTTTTCCTGTTCCTCACCATCAGGATATTCGTCCTCGTGTCATCTGTAATTAAACTGTAAACCACATCGATTCTCCTCATCTTGCTCACCTGGTACCACGATCTTCTTCAGTTCCATTTTTCCAACTCAAGCAGAAAATGCCTCGTTCTCGTGGACTTGCCGCTTGAAGACACATGTTGCCAAGCGTCTATTCGCTGAATATTAATGATGTTAACTTTCTTAAACTCCTCAGGCGTTTCCCAAAATTCCAGATATCCGCCGGGCGTAGACCATGTACCGTCTCCAGGAACATTTTTGCGCCGCAGCAACAGCACCTTGTCTCCATCCTCGATGATGATGCCAACCCCTATGTTTGGATATTTCATGCAACTTCACCTGTCCTTTATAATTAGCTAGGCATGCGATCCAATCCTACTCCGATTGCTGCTCGAGATTCAATGTTCGAACAGAACAGCCAAGCCTCAATCCACCTTAAATATAAAGATTAGTTAGTGCCATTAATATTGATGTATTCGTTTTCACTTTGTTCATGGAGCTGCTGAAGGATATTTGCTAGTTCCAATTTTCCAACCGCTTCTCCAAGGTCCCCGTATGCAGTTCCAGCTCGGTTCCATCCGGGTCGAGGAAGTTCACCGTCCATCCGCCGCCCCTGACGACCGGACCTCGAACGATCTTCACCTGATGCTCCATAAGCAAGTCTATAGCACGATGAAAATCCGGCTCCTCCATATAAAAAGCGATATGGTCGACTCCGAAGGTTCTGTCCTCTGCCGGCTTGAGCTCAGGCCTTTCCAGCAGACAGATCCAGGCGTTTCCCCATTCCAGATACACGTCCCGCTTCCCTCTATGTCTGAGCTTCATTCCCAACAGATCAACATAAAACTTTAGTGATGTCTCGAGATCCCGCACTCGAATCGTGACATGGCTGAAACCTTTCACTTCCATCGTTTCATCCCCCATATGACCTTGATGCTGCCGCAATTCCACCAGACGAACTATGATCAATTGCGCACAAAGTCCAGGAATCTGGTGCCCTGATAGGTCAGAACACCGATATCGCCTTCCGCGATTAAGCCGAATTGATTCGCTCTCACCGGAAGTTCGAGCCTTTGCCCATCCTCAAACTCGAACGTAACATAATAGTTTGTATGCGCACTGGAATCGCCTGCTCCACCCCATACATGCTGCCTCTTGGCTACAACCTTGCACGGTCTGGACAGCACTTCCGATTGATTATTTCTTATCCAGGTCCCGAAATTTTTGATGATGATGTATGCAAATACTCCTATCGCCAAAGCAAACATGATTCCGAAGAACACCTGGAATCCACTTGGCGCGCCAAACATGAACCCTCCGATATTGTCATACATCGTGATCTCCACTCCCTTATGTACTCATAATGACGGTCATCACCGTCTGAAAGTTTCCATTTATGAGATATATTGCAGCAAATCGCGGATATCGAAGATCTGGGCGGCAGGCTGCACCTCATGCTGCTTCAGTTGCTCAAGATTGCCCTGATACAGCACAAACGGGATTCCTGCATCCTGTGCGGCTTTGCCATCGATCCATGAATCGCCTACCGACACCCAGTCCGCTGCGCATGTCTCCGGATATTGCTCCAGAACGCGAAGGAAGCCTGCGGGGGACGGTTTCAAAGTCCCGGCCTGTTCTCTCCCGACCACACAATCAAAGCAATCAAAGATGTGATGTCTGGCCAGCGCCGACTTGGCTGCTTCATAGGCATTGTTCGTCACAAGCGCCAATAGATAATGGCCGTGAAGCTGCTTGATTAGCTCGAGGACGCCAGGTTCCAGCCTGGCATCCTGCATCCCGATCAGCTCATACTTCCTGGCGATATTCCACATCTCATCAATCTGCTGTTTACTCATCTGACCTTTCTGGAGTGCTGCTTCTATGATCGTCGAGGTTGTTTGCCTCTCAAGATCGAGTCCCGCCGGCAATATCCGCAGATCCGTCAGATATTGATACGTCTCTTGCTTCATTGCAATGTAATCGATGTTCGACCGGAGCAGCGTATTGTCCATATCGAAGATAATCCCCAGTTTCCTGCTCAATGATTTGGCTCCTTTACATTTCCTGATACGATCTTGACAGTAATTCCTCGAGATGCACCTTGACCTCATTCCACTCTTTGTCGATGATGCTGTAGATGTATGCATTTCTTACGCATCCGTCATACAGGATACGATCTTGCCTTAGCATTCCCTCCAGTTGTGCACCGAGCCGCTTGATCACCGTGTTGGAACGCTCGTAGGGCAAGTATGCCCATATGGCAAGGTCTTGTCCGCACGCATACCGCTCGTCGATATGATCGTGAGTCATGGGAAGCAGCTTGACTCGGACAGAAATTGCGTAATCTCCGGATCATTCATCCACTCCCGGATATGCGTCAGATCCGGTTTGCGATATTCACGAAGCATGATCCTGTCACCGAAAAAGTATGGCATCCTATATCCTGTCCCTTCCTGTCCGTTTTTTGCTATTTCTCCTTATCATATTACAAACGCACGATCTAATCCATATTTTTCTAATGCAAAAAAGCAACCTCCCAAGGCACCCGGATACCTGCAAGAGGTTGCTTAACCCGCTTAATCTATCTCAATATCCTTGTCCATCATGACCCGTGCAAGCCTTTCTGTATGCGAACCACTTCATATGCGAGCCGCTCGATTCGTCCGAGTACATCCGGATCTGCGATTTGCTTGTGCACATCGAAATGATCATCATGAAGATAGACATAGCTCGGCGCAACGTATGCCCGGAAGAAACCGGCGATCGGCTTGAGCTGATTCTCGACCATCAGATAATGCTGATAAGTGCCTCCCGTCGCCACGAACCCCATCACCTTCTGATAAAAGGCGGAGATCGGCACCAGATCAAACAGATTCTTCAGAACACCCGTGATCGATGCCTGGAACACAGGAGTGCCGATAATATAAAAATCCGCCCCTGCCACCTTGTCAATGACCGTTCTCGTGTCTCCGGCATAGTCAGCCGGGTCACGCCCGTCGCAAAATTGCACCTGATAGTCCTTCATATCGAGCAGCTCTACATCCACTTCCGGATAGGCTTCCTTAACCTTGTCCAGCACGGCTTGCACGGCTGCCCTCGTCTTGCTGCCAACGATCGTCCCCGATATGCCCAGCAGTTTCATGTTTTCACCAGCCATTTCCTATACTTTTTATATACTTATGTATATTTATTATGGCGGGTGTCCGAATGAATGTCAAACACCTGCTGAAGAATAATTTCCCTGCATCGATGAAATCCTATCCTTGACCATATTCAGGAAGATGATCGCCCTGGCCGAGGAAGCCGATGAAGAGTATGGCCGCCGTCTGAGAGAAGGTCTGGCGAACGCGCCGAAGCGCGGATCGAGCATGATCCCGCTGGGCAACAGCAAGAGCGACAAAGCGCCTGACCTGGCGGTGGAGTTTGCACACGAGACAAGTCCATATTGAGAATCGATCTCAAACGATTGATTCTCATATGATTATCATTTCTCTTCCAAAATGTCAAGAGTCTATCGCAAAAAAATTGTGATAATATATTGAAAAAACAAGCCATATAATCTAAAATGAAATAAGTTTAAAATAAGAAATAAGATTGCTTGACCGAACTTCTCTTCTGCCAGATCAAGGGTTCGGACGATAGACGCTGAAATGTACGATGGATGATCGAACTTTTATGGGAGGGAAATGAAATGGCATTTGTCATCACATCTCCTTGTATTGGGGAGAAAGCAGCAGATTGTGTGGAAGTTTGCCCGGTTGACTGTATCAAGGAAGGCGAAGATCAATACTTTATCGATCCGGACGTTTGCATCTCTTGCGGAGCTTGCGAACTGGCTTGTCCAGTTTCGGCCATCTATGAGGAAGACGATGTGCCGGAGGAAGACAGACATTTCATCCAGAAGGCCATTGACTTCTTTGCCAATCAGTAATCAACTGCATACCGCACTTGATGTGTAATCCATATGTTGAAGGAAACTGCCCGGTACACGGGCAGTTTTTTTCGTTCACATAATCACCGGACAAATGGCAATAATATCCCACGAGACATTATTCTGGGGAAAGTAGGACAGAACATGCGCAACACAACAGGAATCGGCATCATACCCGCATTCAGTATGATGATACTGAACGTTGGCTTAATGAACCATGTTCTTGTCATCCCGCCGCTCCTCCAAGTCGCCAGGCGTGACGCATGGCTGACGATTGTTGTGGTCACTCTCCCCTACCTGCTCTGGTGCTGGCTGCTTCATGTGATCATGAACAAAATGCAGCAAACAGCGCTCATCCCCTGGCTTGAGCAACATTTTGGCAAGATGTCCGCATGGGCGGTTCGCGTTTTTTTCATCGTCTATCTGTTTATGATGGCTGCCATCACGTTGAAGGAAACGACTACCTGGACGAAGGTTTCCTATCTCAACCGTACGCCGCTCTTCGTCCTGGCGCTTACCCTGCTGTTCGTCAGTTATCTCGCCGCGCGTTGGGGGTTCCGGACGATCACGATCAGTTCGGGGATCCTTTTGCCGTTCGTCATCGTGTTTGGCGACTTCGTTATGAGCGCCAATCTGCCGAAGAAAAACTATTCTCTCCTGTTTCCGATTCTGGAGAACGGTTGGGATCCGATCTTACACAGTGCTGTTTTCATCTCAGGCGGGCTGACCGAACTGTGCATCATCCTGCTCTTCCAGCACAAGCTGAAATCTCGTCTGCGCCTCGGCCCCCTGCTCATCATCGGGCTGTTCCTTGTCATCCTGATCATCGGTCCCGTTACCGGGGCAATCGCCGAATTCGGTCCATTCGAAGCGGCTGACCTGCGTTATCCGGCCTACGAAGAATGGCGCCTCGTCAGCATCGGCAAGTACATCCAGCATGTCGATTTCCTGTCGATCTATCAGTGGGTATCCGGAGCTGTAATACGGGTCGCACTGTCGACCTTCCTCATCGCAGATCTGTTGCCGCTCCATTCTCCCAAAACTCGCGACCAGACGATGATTACCGTAATCGTCTTGCTGCTGATCACGACGATCTTGCCGTTCAGCGATATGATGTATCTGCAATTTATGAAGAGGGTCTACTTTCCGTTTTCCTTGTGCTTCGCACTGCTCATCACCTTGATCATGTTCATCCTGTTGCAGGCTGCCAGGAGACGGGCTGCAGCAGGCCGCAAGGGGAGGATACGATGAAACGGACTTCCAAGTTGATATCCAGACTGATGGCAACCCGATCCGAGCATCAGGAACCGGTCATCTATCCGGATCAGTTGCCGGAAGATGGCCACCTGTCCGAGCAATGGTTCTTTGATCTGTTCGAGGGCTGCGCAGACGTGCGCATCTTCAGACATCAGATCCTGGGCGGCAGCGCGGCTGATTCGGTGATCCTGATCTATTGTGACGGGATGTCGGATGTGATGCAGATCAACCAGTTTGTCATCCCCAGGCTCCGTCATCTGCCGATGAGCTATGTCAGCGAGCTGGAATCGACGATCGAGCTGGAATTGCAAGCGATCCATGAGATCGATCAGATCATCACCAAGGTGTTCGCCGGCCAATTGGTCATCTACTTTACAAGGCTGCACAAGCTTTATGCGTATGATGCTGCGAAGATCCCCGACAGACAGCCGGAAGAGGCCAATACCGAGCTGTCCATCAAGGGGCCGCGGGACGGCTTCGTGGAGAATCTGGCGATCAATGCGGCTCTCGTTCGCAAGCGGCTGCGCACCAATGCTTTGCGTTACGAGCAGTACGTCATCGGGCGCAAGAGCGAAACCCGGGCTGCCCTCCTCTACATTCATGGTTATATTCGCCCGGAAGTCCTGAATGAAGCGCGCAAGCGGCTGCGCAACATTCACGTGGATTCCCTGCTCAGCAGCGCCCAATTGGAGGAGATCATGTCTGACTCCTCCTTATCGTTGTTCCCGCTTATCACCTATACGGGACGTCCTGATTTTGTCGTCGAATGTCTGATTCGCGGCAGACTGGCGATCCTCGTCGATGGCTCGCCGATCGCCATGATCGCGCCGGTGAATCTTACATTGCTGATCAAAACTCCGGAGGATTTCTACTTTCCTACGCATATCGTCGTTTTCCAGATGTGCATACGCCTGATCGGATTGTGGATCGCCCTCTTCCTGCCTGGCTTCTGGATCGCGCTGACCTCTTACAATGTGGAGCAGCTCCCCTTCCCGCTCCTGGCGACTGTCGTCAATACCCGTCTGGGATTGCCGATGCCGGGACCGGTGGAAGCCTTCCTCATGCTGGCGCTGTTCGAGATCTTCCGCGAAGCCGCCATTCGCCTGCCGAAACCGGTTGGCCAGACGATCGCCGTGGTCGGCGGCATCATCGTTGGGGATGCCGTGATCCGGGCCGGCCTTGCATCCACCACGATGCTGATCGTGGCGGCGCTTACCGCGGTTGCGACATTCACCCTTGTCAATCAAACACTAGGCGCTTCGGTAACCATCGTACGCACCATTGTTAACTCAGCGGCAGCCTTTCTGGGGATGTACGGGTACATCCTGTCGATTGTATTTATCATCATCTATCTGATCAGGCTGGAGTCCTTCGGCATTCCATATCTGGCTCCTCTAAGCCCGCTCAGACCGAGGTATCTGATCGCCGCCTTGTTCAAGGAGAAAATGACTTCAAGCAACAAACGGATCGGCTTTCTCTATGATTCGGGACAGGCGGATCCCGGTGATCAACCATGATCAATCGTTGCCGCAAGCTGTTCCTGACTGTCGCATCCGTATGTCTCACCGTTCTTACACTGACGGGGTGCTGGGATATTGTCGACCCCCAGGACATCAACTATTTTATGGCGCTCGGATTTGACTATGAGGATGATCAATTTATCGTTTATGCGCAGATGATTGATTTTGCAGCGGTTACCACTCCGGAGTCGGACAAACCGACCGAGAAACAGCCGGTACTGGTAGGCATGGGTAAAGGTGAAACTGCGGCCTCGGCGTTTAATGATCTGTACAACACTGTGCAACGCCGCGTGATCTACAGCCATGTTGGCGCCATCGTACTCAGTGAGCAGATCATGAAGCAAGGTCTGCAGAATATCTTCGACCTGCTCAGCCGGTACCAGGAACTTCGTTATACGCCCTGGGTTTATGGCACGAAGGGGAAAGTGGAAGAGGTGCTGAGCGTCTCGCCTTTCTTCAATCTGTCCCCCCTCGCCTCCATTCTGCATCAGCCGCTGGAGATTTACAGGCAGAAATCGCTTGTTACTCCAACGATGATGCGGCAATTTATCACAGACATTCGCGAGCCGGGGAGAACGGCGATCCTGCCTGCCATCGATCTCAACGACAAAGATTGGAAGGAAGATATGAAGCCGAAGGAAATGCTTGAGCTCAATGGCATCTTCACCTTCGACTCATACAAATATGACGGCTTCCTCCCGATGAACGAAATCTCGGGACTGCGCTTCGTGACGCCGGCCACAGAACGAACCCCCATCGTGGTCAAACATGAAGGGAAAGTGTATTCCGAAGTCTCAGTAGGCAAACCCAAGGTGAAGATCACACCGATCATCGAGGGTGACAAGGTCAGATTTCACATGCTGGTGACCATGAAGGGGCTCGTCATTGAGGTGGTTGAACCGATTCCAGAGCTGGAGATGGAAAGTTTGGCAAACAAACAGGTCAAAAGGGAGATTGTCTCCACCTATGAACGTGCGCTGGAGATGAAAGTGGATCTCTACCAGCTGGAGCATCAGGTATACCTGAAACATACCAAATGGTGGAAAGAGCATCAGAAGGATCGGGAATTCATGTTGAATCAAGATTCCCTCGAAGTCGAGGTCAAGATCGATATCGTGTCCTCGGGCAAGCTGAAGTTAATTACTGAATAAAGAGGTGCCGCTTTCCATCCTGACCAAACCATAAAGAAATACTTGGCTGGCGCCAAGTCCTTTAGGACGCCGGTGGCAGCTTAGTATTTCTTATGTCTTACGAGAATGTATGGGAAGTTATACTTTCTATAAGACCAAGAAAGCTGCCTGCTGTTCGTTCACACGAAACACGGCAGGCAGCTTATTTCAGATTATTTCAGGAATCGATGGTTCCCGATCCTGGCGACTTCGGTCAGGCTGTTCCAAAAGCCTCCAGAAGCGACCTTGGGGTTGTGGAAATAAACGGCACCGGGCACATTATTCTCCCCTGATGCGGCAGCTCTGACCGCTTTCCACACGCTCTCGCTCGGCTCTGCGTCCTTCAGCTTGCCATTAGCGGCAGGCGGGAATTGGCCGGGCGCGTGGATGACGTCATAGATCGTATCGGGAAATCTCGGGTCATTGACGCGATTCAGGATCACGTTGGCTACAGCCAGCTGGCCTTCATAAGGCTCATAACCAGCCTCCACCATCGTGATCTTCGCCAGCCACAACAGCTCTTCCTCGCTGTACTTCGACTCGACGGCTGCTTGTGAAGCCGGTTGAACTTCAGCTTCCGGCTGAGCCTTGATCTTGTGGGCCATGATCTGAGGGATCAAGGTCATCAGCAAGGTGCCGGTCTCAAGTGCGATTGGATCAGACAGCTGATTGCGTTCGATCAGCAGGCTCTCTTCGATGCCATATTGGGCAGCGATGGTTGCGGGGGTATCGCCTTCCTGAACGATATGGTACGGTTCCAGGGTCAATCTTGCGGTCATAGTCTCTGCATCCCATGCCACACTGGCATTCAGGAATTCCGCCAGATGACGTAGCGGCACATAGATGCGCCCATCCACAATGAGGGCAGCTACATCCATCCGATACTCCACACCGTTAAAACGCAAGATCGGACTGTCGGGCTCAAAAACATACTCGTCGCCCAATATCGAATCGATGCGAACTTCCTTCTCTTCCGGCTCCCACTCGATGTTGCCGCCGAGCGCTTGCGCTATGTACCTCACCGGAGCCATAATCCTTCCATTCACAGTCAACAGAGGTTCTTCCAGGTTCAATAGCTCATCATTCAGGTATATCGCAGGTTCTCTCTCGCTGTTCGTTCCTGTTGACTCGTTCTCGACCTGTGCCCATGCATGAATCGGCATGAGCAGCGCGAACGCGGTCAATAGCAATACGATTACGCGATTTCGAATCTTCATCACCTCTCCCTTTGTCTTTGGACCAGCCCACCTTCATAACATCATATGCAACTTTGCACAAGAACGATTGGATGGAATGCCATCGTTCCTGCGCTTCGCCGTTGATCCTGTTCATTCTTACCCCACTGACAGGAGAAGGTTGTGCGACTATCGGACTAATTTGCCGACGCTTTCGTCAGAAGATGTTGTGAATCACACCAGCAGGCGGTTATACAAATCGATAGATCCAGAACCTCTCGGTTCCGAACACTCTCTTCACTTCCGCTTCGTTGTCCATGTTAAACAGAAACTGTGAACGATGCGCCCGGATCGCCCCCACCTTCTGCTTCATGTAATCGCCGACATCGTTCACGATGTTCGGCTTGCCGAGCACTTCCTCGCAGCCTCGAGAGAATGCGAGACAGCGTACTTCCGGCCGATCGGCCGCCGGCATCTCCTGCACCGTGCGGATGACGACAGCTCCGGTTGCATCATGGTCCGGATGAACGGCAAACCCGGGATAGAAGGTATAAATAATCGACGGGTTCAGTTCATCGATAACGCTTCGCAGACGCTCCACCAACCGGTCATGATCCTCAAACTCGATCGTCTTGTCATGCAGGCCGAACAACCGCAGATCCTGGATGCCGATAATCCGGCAAGACTGCTCCAGCTCATTCTTGCGAACCTCTGGCAGCGTCTCGCGATTGGCAAACGGCGGATTGCCGAGATTGCGGCCCATCTGGCCAAGCGTAAGACATATATATGTAACCTTTGCTCCCTGATCTATATGTTTGGCGAGCGACCCGGACAGGCCGAACGCTTCGTCATCCGGGTGCGGCAGTACGACTAATATGCGGTTTTCCATACAGCTCCTCCTTATTCGAATCTGTTAAGCAGCCATATCAGCAAGGCAGCTCGAATGTCAGAACGGCTGCTTGCTGATCTGCAGCGCTACCAGCAGCTTGCCCTCTTCATTCAGGCCAGCCGTGATCAGCCGCTCCGTTTCACTGTCTTCCATGTGAGTCAAGCCTTCCGAGTAGATCCAGCCGTCTGCCATCTTGAGGCCGACGCGATAAGGACCGCTTCCCTCTATCCGGCCGTGGGTAAAACGCACGCGTGCGTTGCGGATGAAGGTGGAAGCCGTTGCTTTCACTTGACCATGGTGCGCAGCGTATGCACCCAGCGTCATCTCGAGATGAATATATACATCCTGATTGAGAAACGAGTCCAGCATGCGCTGCACTTCGCTCTTGTCGATTGCTTTCATCATGGCGGTTCCTCCTGTAAATCGAATCAACGATCATTCGTGTACGAGCAGATCGATCAGCAGCAACTACAGTTTACCATAGGATAAGTCCGTCATGTACCGTTGGTGAGCTTGATCAGCAGCAATACGAGCAGATGTCCCGGATAGAAGGCGCGCCATAGATACTTCGGTGCCTTCCTGCTTGCGGCCAGCCGCTTCACCTTCTCATCAGGGATCGAAAACACGATGCTCGGCAGCAAACTGAATATCTGAAGCGGGGATGTCAATCCTCCGAAGATATAGACCATGTTCAGCCCGATATGGCCAAGTAGCACATAGACCCCCTCGGCATGGCGGTAGATCAGCATGAGGATCAGCGCATATATCCCGTAGTCGAACTTGATGCTGATCAGCACCGCCGCACTGGCGGCAAGACACACCCAGCGCAGCCAGATCGCGTAACGGGATTCGTAGAAGCCGTATAAGCCAAGGACACATACGAAGAACGTTCCGATGACGTTAATCGTTTGCGTCTCGAACAGCAGCGAGAACGGCAACTGTGACAATAGCGCCAGTATCCCGAGCCGGATGACGTATCGCCTGCGATTGCTCGTCCGATACATACCTTGTACGACGTAGTAAGCATAGATGGGAAATGCGATTCTTCCGACGATTCGGAACAGGCTCTGATCCGCAAACCATACCGCGCCGATATGGTCGATCAGCATCGTCAACATGGCGATCCATTGCATGCGGCTCCCCCGCTGATTTCAGTATTAGGCTGCTAAAGCACCTTCCTTCCATTCTACCCTGTTTTGCGGACGGCTGCCAATACCTTTGCAGGCGATTCCTGCATCCTATCGCTCTCTATTCTGCATGTCATGTACGAGTGTTTGAAAATACTAAGATGGACAAAGGAGGGCATCACGATCATGTTGCGAAATCCATCATTCAAGATCTGCATCATCATGATTCTTACTCTCTATGCTGTGCATCGCACCATCGCTTATGCAGATACAACGCAAGCTGCGAAGGTCACGAACGCAGTACGAGTCTCAGAGAAGGCAACGTATGAGACCGCGATGACCTTCACAGATGCCGGATGGGCACGGGACATCAGCCGAGCCAGGCAACGAGAAGCGATAAAGCTGGTCCCCATCTGCGATGCATCCATGACATTGCATCATGCCGTACGGTCGCAGACGTATCTGATCGACAGCTTCGGCTACCTGATTGATCAGGATGCCCGCATCCGCCTCTCTCTCCCTGAATCCAGGAGAATCGAGCTGATCGGGCTGGTGCGGCAATTGCAAGAGCGGCTTCACCCAGGATCTGACGGGCAAACTGATGGTCGAGGCGGATGTATATCTGGAAGGCAAAGGGCTCGACAAACAGACCTACCATTTTTATCTCACCAGGTTGTCTTACACTTCGCCATGATAATCGATCATGAGTCATTGGTTTCCTGAACCTTGTCCGTTATAATGGAAAGAGACAAGAACAGATAGGGGACATGAGCATGGACTTTAATCGCATCCATCATCGCAAACATACGCACTCTTATAAATGGGATCAGGTTGGCAAACTGTTCGGCAGCGAGGATATCCTGCCGCTGTGGGTTGCCGATATGGATTTCGAAAGCCCGCCGGCGGTCAAGGAAGCCGTACAGCGCCGGGCAGCCCAAGGCATCTACGGCTATACCATCAAGCCGGAATCGTATTCAAACGCGATCATCGGCTGGTTCTCACGGCGCCATAACTGGCAGCTCAAGGCCGAGTGGTTGTCCGACTCGCCTAGCGTCGTAACCTCGCTCAGCCTGGGAGTAGATCTTCTGAGTGAACCAGGCAGCAAAGTGATCCTGCAATCACCGGTCTATTATCCGTTCTATGACGTGATTCGCAACAATGACCGGGAGATCGTGAAGAGCCCGTTGGTCTTGAAGAATGGACAGTATGAGATGGATTATGAGCATCTCGAATCCGTCATGAAAGATGGAGCCCGACTCCTCCTCCTCTGCAACCCGCATAATCCCGGAGGAAGAGTATGGACACGCGACGAATTGCTCAGACTGGGCGATCTCTGCCTGAAGTACGGCGTGACTGTTATTTCGGACGAAATTCATTGCGACCTGGTGCTGCCGGGTCATCGCTATACGCCATTCGCCTCTCTGTCGCCGGAACTTTCGGATATTACGCTGACCTGCCTGGCGCCAACCAAGACATTTAACATGCCAGGTCTGCAGATCTCGTTCATCGCCGCTTCGAACAAGCGCATCAAGCAGAAGTTCGATGCCCGGATCAAGACACTGAGCTTACATATGACCAATTTCTTCGCTCCGGATGTCGTATGTGCAGCCTATGAGCATGGAGATGCCTGGCTGGATGAACTGCTTGACTATGTTCACGGCAACGTCGAATATGCCGAGCGATATCTCCGCGAGGATCTGCCGGTTGTCAAGGTCATCCGGCCGCAAGGCACCTACTTGATGTGGATCGATTGTTCGGCGCTCGGACTTGACGTCGAGCAGTTGAAACGGCTGATGTATCAGGAAGCCAAAGTCGCTTTCAATGAAGGATCTACCTTCGGATCGGAAGGTGCCGGGTTCCTGCGCATCAATCTTGCCTGCCCGCGCGTTATCTTGCAGGAAGCGCTCGAGCGCTTCTGTACGGCGGCCCGCCAGCATATACAGCAGTAAGAGACATGGATCCGGATGGAGATTGGAGCCAGATCCGTTGGCCTGGCTTGATCGAAGCCATACTGAATCTTTAACTTGAACGGAGGTAGACAAACCATGAAATTGCAAGTAACACCGCTAGCAGCTAGATGGTTCAAGGATGAGATGGAACTCAAACCTGGTGACGCGATCCGTTTCTACACCCAACTGTATGGCTCGACTGGCACCAATCACCACAACTTCTCGCTGGGCATCATGCGCGACACGCCGCCAAGCAACCCCGCTGTCAGCGTAGAGATGGAAGGCATCACGTTCTTCTTCACGGAGGGAGATAAATGGTTTCTCGATGACTATGCGATGACAATCACGATGGAGAACAACGAGATTCGGTACGTGTTCCAGGAAGACCGATAAGAACAACGGGTCATGCACTCCCGCTTGCGGGGCAATACATGACCCGTTTTCTCTTGTCTGTGCCCTATCTCTTCGTGACCGTAAATTGATCGCCAAGCAACAGCCAGTTCTGAGGGAATGGAAGCCCCAGCTTCCAGTAGCTGATGCCGCGGAGTCCCAATTCCTTAATGAGGTTAAATTTCGCCTGGATCGAACGGGCATCCTCGAACCATACCTTGTGCGCCCTGCCCTCGTCGTCGATGTAGTCAAAATGCGGCGCCTGTGCCGTATAGTCATATTGGATCGCGACGTTCTGATCTCTGGCGAGCCGGATCGCTGCTTGCGGACTGAGAGCCCTCGCATATTGCCCACCGGGCACATAGGGCAGCGTCCAATCATATCCGTACAGATTCTGCCCCATCATGATCTTGCTGCCAGGCATTTCTGTCAGTGCATATTCCAGCACCCTGCGTACGGAATTGATCGGCGACACGGGCATCGGCGGGCCGCCGCTGTACCCCCACTCGTAGGTCATGATGACGACGAAGTCCGCCACCTCGCCATGCGTCCGGTAATCATGCGCCGTGTACCACTCTCCCGTCTGCGTAGCGCTCACCTTCGGTGCAAGCGCTGTGGACATCAGATAGCCTTCCTGATGGATGCGATCCGCTGCCCGTCTCAGAAATTGATTGTACGCTTCCCGGTCATTCGGGCTGATGAACTCCATGTCGAAATGGATGTCGCGGAATCCAAGCTCCTGAGCCGTATTGATGATGTTGTCCAGCAGCGACGTTTGCAGCTGTTCGTTGTTCAGAATCTCCCCTGCCAACTCTGCGCTGAACTGGTCATTCTCCAGATTGGTGACGACCATCATGAGCGTGACATTGTTCTGCCCGGCGATCTCCGGGAATTGATCCAGATTCGGCGCTTGCAGCGTGCCGTCTCTCTGGATCTGAAAGCTGAACGGCGCCAGGTACGTAAGCAGCGGCGCTGCTCTCCTCGTATCATCGAGCAGAACCTCGGACACCTGGTCGCGCGGCTCGACGTACGCATTGGTCTCGATGCTCCGCTTCGCTTGCGGCGGGATATACAGACGCAAGCCAATCTGCAGCGGCTGGCCGGGACTTAAGGCATTGACGCTGGCCAGGGTCTCCGCATCCACGCCGAATTTTCGCGAGATCGTATATAAGCTGTCGCCGGGCTGCACCCAGTAGTACTGACCTGTGATCGGAATAACAAGCGCCTGCCCGACGACCAGCGACAGCGCCGGATCGATCTCGTTGGCCGACGCGATCGACTCGACAGTCACTCCGTATGCCTGCGATATGCCATACAAGGATTGGCCTGGCTGCACCACATGGATCTGCATGCTACTCCTCCTAACTCCGCACTTGCATCATTCTCATACTAGGCAACATATGCAGCAGCCCAGCGGTTGGTGATACCGTAACGCCGCTTCCACCACTGCTTGCAACCATCATCCGGTCATATCCTTCCCATCCAGCCCGGCCATCACGATCAAGCTGTCCGGATAAACAGAAACAGGGCCTGCCAGCCCAACGGCTGACAATCCCCATCATCTATGGCATTCCTATTCTTCCGTCACGATCAGCGTAAAGGTGATCGTTGCACTATCCCGGCCTGGGGCTGCGGAGCTGCGTCCGCTTCGGATATCAAACCGAGCTCAATGGCTTTCTCGCCCCATGCCTCGTACCAGTTCGCCCCAGACTGCTCCACTTTGATCCCCAGATACTTCATCACGAAGACGAGTGCTACAGCCTTGGATACAGATGTGTTCGGATCGAAGGTGTCTGCATCACGACCAATGGTAGTACCCGCCTTTTCGGCCAGTTGTTTGGCCACGGCTATGTAACCGCTGAACCAGTCACTCTCGTTCACATCGGCAAACGATGGAGCCCCTTTGGCCAATTGGGCTGATTGTTCGGCTCCGAACGACCTGACAATTTCTGCACGCGTAAGGCTGGAACCCGGATCAAAATCGATTTCTCCGGATTCGAGAATGCCTCGTCATTGTATGATTCCGAGCTGGTACATTTTATTTGCTGTTTCATAAGGTGTAGCGGGAGTAATCTCCGCATAGACAGGCGTTGCCAGGGACATGAACAGCACGAGACCAAGCAGCGTGATGACCGTTTTTTTTGACAGACTTCATAACAAACCTCCTTTTCTTTACATATTTTGATGTTATCCAGCAAAATTCTTAGTATATTATGTAAATGATGACAATAACTATGTTGAACATGTCCGATTTAATCTGACAAATCCGGCTTCGCAAAAAGTAATGCAATAAAGTTGAAAATCAAGATTGTCTTTCCCCAATGTTTATGCTATGATGTCTATTGTGTCCGCGAGGACGAGTTGGAGCTGTGGTGTAGAGGCCTAACATGCCTGCCTGTCACGCAGGAGAACGCGGGTTCGAATCCCGTCAGCTCCGCCATTCCATATGACGATTGAAGCAGAGATTGCAGAATCTCTGCTTTATTTGTATCTATAGAAGATTCTGGAACGAGGTGACGAGCATGCGCAAGGGAAGATTCGCCCCTACCCCTTCTGGCCTGATGCATATCGGCAATATGTGCGCCGCCCTTCTCTCCTGGCTGGATATCCGGAGTTCAGGCGGCGTGTTCGTGCTGCGCATGGAGGATATCGATCTGCCGCGATGCAAGCCGGAATACGCCAGGCAGATCCTGAACGATCTCAGATGGCTCGGGATCGATTGGGATGAAGGGCCGGATGTCGGCGGGCCGTATACCCCGTATGTGCAGAGCGAGCGGTTAGCGCAGTATGAAGAAGCGCTGCAGCAGCTTGAACAGGCTGGCCGGGTCTATCCCTGCTACTGCAGCCGGGCGATGCTCCAGTCGATAGCTTCTGCGCCGCATGGACTGGGCAGCGAAGGTCCGGTATATCCCGGCACCTGCCGCCATCTCAGCGATGAAGAACACGAGCGAAGAGCGCGACTGAAACCTCCTGCCATCCGCTTCATCCTGTCCGGATCGCCTCATACTTACATCGACGGAGTTCTGGGGCAACAGCATTTTCCGTCGGGATATGGCGGAGACTTCGTCATCAAGCGGGCAGACGGCATGTACGCCTATCAACTGGCGGTTGTCGTCGATGATGCAGCGATGGGCATCACGCATGTCATGCGCGGCGCGGATCTGCTCGATTCGACGGCGAGGCAGATCGAGCTTTACGAAGCGTTGCAACTGCCAGCTCCTCGATTCTCTCACCTTCCCCTGCTGCACATGGATGGCGAGAAAATGTCCAAACGGCATGCACGCGGCCTCACTTCGATCCCTGAGATGCGGCGGGCAGGCGTACGTGCAGAAACGCTCATCGGTTGGATCGCTTATCTGTACGGTTTGATCGCAGAACCTGAACCGGTCAAGGCAAGCGAGCTGATCGCCGAATACAGCATCGGCAAACTGCCCTCACAGCCGATCACGGTTCCAGCGGATATGCTGCAACGATTGTATGCGTCTTGACGTACTTATGGAAGAAGGCTGCCCGATGCACCGGTCTTCGACTATATTTGACGAACGGAGACATAAGCGCATGGATTATGAACAACGCGTCCGGCAGGAAGTCGTGGTATGGCGAAGGAATCTGCTCAAACGTTCAGGGCCGATGAACCGAATGGCCAAGAAGACGCAGGAGAAGATCAACTCGCTCATCCCCGAACGGGCGCATCGCATCATCACCGAAACGATCAAGAAGGTCGTGCAGGCGGCGCTGCTCGGCTCCGAGTATACGACATCTGCGCCGAAACGTTCGAAGGGAATATCGCTGGCTGAACGGGACCGGCTTCTGGATGTGACACTTAATCGTTACAAGAAAATCGCCGCAGCCGAAGGAGCCGGTACCGGAGCTGGCGGCATCCTGCTCGGCCTTGCTGATCTCCCCCTGCTCATCTCCATCAAAATGAAATTCCTCTTCGCGGCTGCCAGCATCTACGGCTTCGACGTCAGACGCAAAGAGGAACGGCTGTTTATCCTGTATGTATTTCAACTCGCCTTCTCCAGCGACAAGCATCGCGCTGAAACGCTGCACACCGTCGAAAATTGGCCAGAGATGCAGCACGTCATCCACGATATCGACTGGCGAGTCATGCAGCAGGAATACCGGGATTACATCGATCTGGTCAAGATGCTGCAACTGCTTCCCGGCATCGGTGCGGCAGTTGGCGCCTATGCCAACTACAACCTGCTGGATCATCTCGGCGAGACGGCGAAGAACGCGTATCGCATGCGCCTACTTGCGCTTCAGAAATAGCCAGGCAAGGATCGCGATCAGCAAGATTCCGCCGATGATCAGGATGATCGGCAGCGGTCTGGATGTTCCCTGCTCTGCTGACGCGCCCGCGTCTCCTCCAGGGGCGATGTTCCCAGCGACTGCCGTGTTGTTGCCGTTTGAGCTGGCAGCCGGCGCATCGTTTGTATCGCCTTCTCTCGCGGCGTCATCATGCGAGTGCTCCTCCGCAGCCGGCACAGGATCATCGATCATCGAGATGCCCGGCTCAGCCGCGATCTCTTCCTCTGTAAACTGGGCTTCTCCAACCTTGATAATGTCGAGTACACGCTCGGCTGCGTCGGCCGGTTCCGCTGCATACCAGCTCGCTTCGATCCACTTGCCGACCCACTGCGTCAGATCGACCGGCCCGTTCAGAATCTTCGGATGGTTGCTGACCTGATACCACTGTCCCGCAACCTTGATGCGGAACACATCATAAGTGTTGCCGCCCTCCGAGACGCTTTCTTTGTCCACCTCTTCCACGCTCCCGGTCGGCCCTGCGTCATATCCAGCCATGTCGAACAGCGTCTTCCCGTTTATCGATTCGCTGAAGAATCTACCCATATAGAGGGCGAACTGCTCACGCGACAACGTCGCATCGGCGAGATCTTGTGGGACAGGCGCCGCGCCGTCGAAGTATGCCTGGCTCACGTCCGCATAGGTGGCATAACCGTCAAGTGAATCGACCAACCCCTGTTCCAATGCGGCTTGCCTGATCTCCTGCGGCGTACCGGACAGTCCCCGGAAATTGCCGGCCCAGTATGCGAGATCTGAACGTGTAAGCAGATCCAGAGGCTTGTACACGGATGCGCCCCCCTCTCTGGCGATTGCCTGTATGCCATGGAGGAGTACGATCTCCTGCTTCGCTTCCGAAAATTCGATGTCGCCGTATAGATTGTTTTCATTTTGCACATGGGCATGGACGGTTGCAGCACCGACACATACGATCATCAGCAGCAATAACAGCAAGATTTTGCTCTTCATCCACATCTCTCCCATCCGTTATTCCCCTGCCTGTTCAGCAGGCATGATGATGATGACGCCGTTTGTCTGTTCGACATAGAAATCAGCCGAAGCCGGATTCAACTTCGCGTAGTCAATGACGAATCCAAGCATCTGGTTCATGTACAGATCCGAGATGCGCACGCCGTTCATGAATCCTGCTTCAAACTTCAGGCTCGCCGTGTGCGGATCATCTCTCGTCACCATGCCGATCAGGATGATGTCGACATCGTCTTGGTGATGGTGAACATAGACGTGATCCGACTGGATATAATAATCCAGTTCCGTGTACTGATTGATGAGCTGCTCCTCGATGCGGAACGGCGATCGTTCGGAGGGACGAACGGTGATCTGCCTGATCCGCCTGTCGATCTTCTCCATATCTTCGAGCAGGATCTCGTCCAGGATGCCGGCTTCCTTCGCCCACAGCCTCTCCGCTTCTTGTGCCATCTCTTCCTTACTCAGATGGCCGTAAGCCTCGAGAAATTGCTCCCTGGCCTTCAGATTGGACTCGATCATGACGAGCAGCTGCTCGTAGCTGGCGAGTGCGTCGCGAGTCGTTTTCACCTGCATGTATTCCCGGTACAGCCGGTTCAACGTAGCCAGGTCTTCGTCCAGCTTCATCTCCACCAGCCGCAGGTTGGCCAGGACATCCACGATCGTCTCCGCATCGAAGACAAAGCCCAGCAGCACATCCGGCCCAATCGACTGGTAAAACTGCAGCATCGGGATCTGCTCGTCCTGTTTCAAGGTGAATTCGGCATTCAGCCTGTCAACTTGCGGCGTCAGATTCTCGATCGCGAGGCGCGTGTCCTCCAGCTCCTCTACCAGTCGCTGTGTCGCTTGTTCATCGGTGATGCCAACGAGGAAGTCCTTAAATGCCCCGACCACATGGGCATAGGCAACCGTTGGGATGAGAAGCAGCAACAGTGCGATCAAGACCGTCTTCTTACCCATGTTTCATCATCTTCCTCGTGGTTCGATAGGTGCCGATCAGTCCGATCAGCAGCCCGAACAGGATCACGCCAAGCAAGGTCAGATTGAGGGACATTACGCTGAAGTCGAATACGGCAGAGAATCGGAGCTGCAGCTGATAGAGCGCATAATAATAGATGAGATAGACGGCAAACGCCGCCAGCAAGCTGCCGATGAAACCGATGACAACGCCCTCGAGGAGAAATTGGCCGCGCACATGGCTCTCCTTCGCGCCGAGCAGCAGCTTCACCCGTATATCCTTCTGTCGCTGATACAGGGACAGATTCATCGCGATGCCAACCGTAAGCACAGACGCCAGCAGGAAGATCAGCAGCACGACCACGCCATACGTACTGATCAGATTGGACCATCGTAGCACCTGCGCGGCGAACTCCTGCGCGTAGATGACATCCGTGATTCCTCGCGTTGCGGCAAGCTCTCTTGCCACCGTCTCCACCTGGCTCTGATCCGCCAGTTCGATGAGGATCGCATCGGGCAGATTGCTGTCGCGAAACGACTCGAACAGGTGCGGCATATTGCGAAAGAGCCTCTGCAGTTTGGCTAACGCCTCATCCCTCGTCTCGATCTCCACATGACTGACGAACAAGGTACCTGCCAGAATCTCCGCCACTTGCTCCGTATCCACCTGACGGTCGACGAATACCTTGATCTTCACCTGGTCATTCAGGTAATCGATCACGTCATCCACACCTGTCTTCATCAGCACCATCGCGCCTGTAATGGTTAGCGAGATGAAGATGAGCAATATGGTCGCAAGCGCTGCGCCGGCATTGCGGCGGATGCCTTCCTGCACGTCGCGCATGTAGTACTTGAGCAATTGGCTGCTGGTCGTGGTGATCGGTTGATTGACCGTAAGCTGCACCGGAGGTGTCTCAGGGGCCGCCACTTTGGTAATCTTCATTCTTCAACCCGCCCCCCTTTGACATAAAGCGTTCGTGCCGCGAACTTCCGAGTCAGCTCCTCGGCATGCGTCACGATAAACATCGTGATGCCGTCGGATTCGTTGAACTGCTTCAGCAGATCCAGGATCTTCTCCGCGTTCTCGGGGTCCAGATTGCCTGTCGGCTCATCTGCCAGTAGGACGAGCGGTTTGTTCAGCAGAGCACGGGCGATTGCCACCCTCTGCTGCTCGCCGCCGGACAGCTCATGCGGGAAGCGGTCTTCCTTGCCTGCGAGGCCAACCCGATCAAGCAAACTCATCGTCTCTTCCCTGATCTCTCTTTCGTTTCTGCCGATCACCTCACCGGCCAGTGCAACATTCTCATATACCGTCTTGCGGTCGAGCAGCTCAAAGGATTGGAAGATCGTTCCCGTGAGTCTGCGCGATTCATAACGCGGCATCAAGCGGAGCGCTTGTCCATTCAACTGCACTTCACCGCCATAATCTTCAATATCCCGATAGAGTATCTTCAGCAGTGTGCTCTTGCCCGAACCAGAACTGCCCTTGAGGAAGACGAATTCCCCGGGATCAATCGTGAAGCTGACATCCTTCAGCACTGGAATGCCTCGATACGATTTCTCCACGTGCTTCATTTGAATCATACCATCAAACCTGCCCTTATCTGATCTTCAAACAAAAAAGTGCCATACAAAACTTTTGATCCTGTCAAAAGCATTGTATAGCACTTTGTATGAAAATGGAAGTCTATTAATATTTTAGTCACATCTTGAAGGCGGGATGTCGTTTCCTGTTTCGACATTGATCTTCTCCGATACGGAATCCCGTATCGCAGAGACAACCATCTGCAGCAGATAGTTCAGATCTGCCTGGGTTTGCTGGAACTGGCTGACGATCGGAATGCTGTCCAGCTCATCCTGCAGTTCCTCGATTTCTTTCTCGATCTTCTGGATCATCTGCTCATTCTTGAAGGTCGTCTGGAAAGCGACAAGCTCCTTCTGTTTCTTCTTGATCAGCTTGATGAGCGATTGGACGCGCTCATTGCTCTGGATCTGTTTCTCTGCTTTGCGGTAAAGTTCAACTTCTTCAGAAGCAGCGATCGCATCGGCAAGCTCCTGCGTCTTCTTCAGAATATCTCCGCGAACGTACAGATCACGAACATGAACCAGCTTCATAACGTTTTGATCGGACACGTGGACACACTCCTCCATATTAAGCCGTCTCATGCTTCGAGCACATGGAGACTGGCGATTTCTCCCTTAAACAGCCAGGTCTGAACCTCGGTGATCTTCACATCGATAAATTGTCCGGTCAGCGACTCTGGTCCGCGGAAGTGAACGATCTTGTTCGTGCGAGTGCGTCCGGTCAGATATTCCGGATTGTTCTTGCTGACACCTTCCACCAATACTTCTACCGTCTTGCCGCGAAGCTTCTCATTGTCCTTGCGGCTCAGCTCAGCGATCAGGTTATTGAGTCGGGTGAGCCGATCCTTCTTCACTTCCAACGGCACGTTGTCTTCCATCTGCGCCGCCGGTGTTCCTTCGCGCGGCGAATAGATAAAGGTAAAGGCGGAGGCGAACTCCACTTCGCGCACGAGCGACATCGTCTCCTCGAATTGCTCCTCGGTCTCGCCCGGGAACCCAACGATAATATCCGTCGACAACACCAGGCCCGGAATGGCTGCCTTCAATTTGCGCACGAGCTCGAGATAGTACTCGCGCGTATACTTCCGGCTCATCCGCTTGAGGATCTCGTTGCTGCCCGACTGAACAGGCAGATGGATATGCTCGACCATATTGCCGCCGCGACCGAGCACCTCGATCAGATGATCGTCGAAGTCGCGCGGATGCGAGGTGGTGAATCGGACGCGCGGAATGTCGATCTTCTGAATATCCGCCATCAGATCGCCGAAACGATAGTTGATGTCTTCGAAATCCTTGCCGTAAGCGTTCACGTTCTGCCCAAGCAAGGTGATCTCCTTGTAGCCTTGCCGAGCCATCTCGCGAACTTCCGCGATCACATCCTCCGGACGACGGCTGCGTTCCTTGCCGCGGGTGTATGGGACGATGCAATAGGTGCAGAATTTGTCGCAACCGTACATGATGTTGACCCAGGCCTTAAGACCTGCCCGTTTCTTCGGCAGATTCTCGAAGATGTCCCCTTCCTTGGACCATACTTCAACCACCATCTCCTTGGCGAACATCGCTTCACGCAACAGTTCAGGCAGGCGATGGATGTTATGCGTACCGAAGATCAGGTCAACATATTGATGTTTCTCCAGAATCCTCCGCACGACGCCTTCTTCCTGGGACATGCAGCCGCATACGCCGAGGATGAGATCCGGCTTCTCCGTCTTCAGCGACTTGAGATGGCCAAGTTCGCCGAACACCTTGTCCTCGGCATTCTCCCGGATGGCGCATGTATTGAGGAGGATGATGTCCGCCTCGCGGCGATTCTCTGTCCAGGTATAACCCATCTCCTCCAGCATGCCCTTCATCGTCTCGGTGTCATGCTCATTCATCTGGCAGCCATAGGTTTGAATATGATAGAACTTGTCTCTGCCGATCGTTCTCAAGTCATTGGCGATCTTGAAGTCGTAATGAACGCGGACGTCTTCCTTGCCGCGCTTCTTCGCCTCTCGATATGAAGGCGGTTGAAAGTATATCGAATAATCCTTTTCAGGCTTGGCTGTTTTGATCGAATCCGTCACCAGGGCACTTCCTTTCTCTCTCAAACCTTTCATCATTATATCATCAGTCTGCGAAGAAGATCAATTCAGTCACAAGGAGAGAAACCCTGGCAGCGGCTGTTCCCGTCAGTCGTCGAGGATGACGGCTTCGCCGCCGTTCTTGACGCCTGCGGCGTTGGCCTCATCCGTATCAATATGCATGTCCAGCGCAAAGCTGTCGGATACGCGGGCGATCACATCTTCGAAGATCAGCGGTCTTTCGCCCTTCACTCTCACGCGCAGCAACTGCTTGTCGCGAATCCCCCACTTCTCTGCATCACGGGTATGAAAATGAATATGACGCGCTGCGACGATCACGCCTTCTTCGATATCCACTTCTCCTGCGGGACCCACAATCTTCGCGCCGGGCGTCCCCTCGATATTGCCGGATTCGCGAACGGGTGCCGGGATGCCGAGCGCGTAGGAATCGGTGCGGGAGATCTCGATCTGCGTCTTGCCGCGTGCTGGACCGAGGATGCGGACTTTGTCAAACTTGCCCTTCGGACCGATCACCGCAACCGTTTCTTCAGCAGCGAATTGTCCCGGCTGGGACAAGGGCTTCATCTCCTTGAGCTGATACCCTTTGCCAAACAGGATCTCGATATGTTCAGGTGATAAATGAATATGTCTTGCGGACACGCCAACCGGTACGGTTTTCATAGGATCACGTCCCTTTCTGGTCTATATGTATACTCTTTAATAAAGCTTGTGCCTTCTGTAACAAATTATACGTCAAAAAAGATCAAGCGGCATCAGGAAAACCCCGATGCCGCTGTAATTTCACAAAATTATCTAAACTCCGCCACCAATTTTTCGAAATCTTCCTTGCTGATTTCGAGGTTTTGGTTCATGAGCGCTTCTTGCTTGAAGCCGGGGATCAGATCCTCGTAAGCCTTGCGCGACTTGTCCTGATAGATCAGGCCGGTAAGCAGACCATTCGTTTCCATAATCTTGCTCATCGCCATGATCCGGTTGGATGGATCGTAATCCGGGAATTCAGCCAGATCCACGATGTTGTCCTTGAACCAGTCATAGGTGTTAATCTTGTTGAATGTTACGCATGGGCTGAATACATTGATGAAGGAGAAGCCTTCATGCTTGATCGCCAGTTCGATGAGTTCCGTCAGTTGCTTCAGGTTGCTGGAGAACGATTGGGCGACAAAGGTTGCGCCTGCTGCCATCGCGATTTCCAGCGGAGACAGAGCCGATTCGATGGAACCTTCGGGAGTCGACTTGGTCTTGAAGCCAAATGCGCTCCGCGGCGATGTTTGACCTTTGGTCAAACCGTAGATCTGGTTATCCATGACGATATACGTAATGTTGATGTTTCTGCGGATCGCATGGATGGTATGGCCCATACCGATGGCGAAGCCGTCGCCGTCACCGCCGGAGGCGATCACCGTCAGCTCGCGATTGGCAAGCTTCAAGCCTTGCGCGATCGGCAACGCGCGACCATGGATGCCGTGGAATCCATAACAGTTGATGTATCCGGATATGCGTCCCGAACAGCCGATGCCTGAAACAACCGCGAGATTCTCCGGTTCCAGTCCAACATTGGCAGCTGCTCTTTGGATGGAGGCTTGTACGGAGAAGTCACCGCATCCAGGGCACCAGTTCGGTTTCACATTGTTGCGAAAATCTTTAAATGTGGCCATCATAGATCAGCTCCTTAAAAGCATGGTACAGTTCAGCCGGGAGGAACGGGTTGCCATCATATTTGAGAACGTTGCGAATCTTGTCATGGAAGCCAAGATTCAGCTTGATCTGATTCGCCAGTTGACCTGTTGCATTGTTCTCTACGACAACCACTTGCTTCGCTTTCTCGATATGCGGGCGCAATTCGTCCGCCGGGAACGGATGGATCTGACGAACCGTGATGTGATTCGTCTTCACATCCAGACGGCTGCGCGCTTCATCGATCGTGCCGCCCGTTGATCCCATGCCGATGATGAGCAGATCCGGCTGTTCATGCGGCGCGTCAACCTTGATCGCGTCCGTGATGCGCAAGTTCTGCAGCTTCTTGAGACGCTTCTCCATCATCTTCTTGCGGTTGACGGTGCCTTCGGAAGGACGTCCTTCCTGATCGTGTTCAACGCCGGTCACATGGTGCAGACCATGCTTCTGACCCGGCACGACGCGCGGCGAGATTCCGTCTTCCGTGAACTCGTAGCGCTTGAACAGCTTGTTCTCCTCAAGTGCAGGCAGTTCGCCCTGAACCAGCTTGCCGCGCTCGATCTTGATGCGCTCATAGTCGAATTTCTCCGACGTTTGCTTGCCGAGTGCGAGCTGCAGGTCGCTCATGACGATGACTGGGCATTGATATATTTCAGCGATGTTGAACGCTTCTACCATGTCGTAGAAACATTCCTCGATTGTGCTTGGAGCGATGACAACTTTCGGAATTTCACCATGCGTGCCATATACGAGCGCATTCAGGTCGCTCTGTTCCTGCTTGGTCGGCAGACCCGTACTTGGACCGCCGCGTTGTGTATCCACGATGACAACAGGCGTCTCTGTCATACCGGACAGGCCGATCGCCTCCATCATCAGTGACAAACCAGGACCTGCGGAAGCTGTCATGGCGCGCACTCCGCCGTAGCCGGCGCCAATCGCCATGGTTACAGCCGCGATTTCGTCCTCCGTTTGCACGACTGTACCGCCAAACTTGGGCAATCTCTTGATCAGATACTCCATGATCTCGGAAGCCGGGGTGATCGGATACGCTGACATGATTCTGCAACCAGCTGCAAGAGCGCCCAACCCGCAAGCTTCGTTGCCGATGATAAACAGTCGTTCTGCCCCATCACCTGGTGCGAGCATGAACTCCTCAAGCGGGCCGCCCGTTTGCTCCAGCATATACTTGGCGCCTCTGGATACCGCTTCCACGTTCTTCTCGACAACGGCCGGACCCTTGCGTCCGAATTCCTCCTCAACCACTGCCTTGATGACATCGATCGACAAACCGAGCAGCGCAGCAGACGCGCCGGTAGCAACCATGTTCTTCATCAAGGATGTGCCAAGCTCCTCCGCGATACCGGTAAACGGTACAGGGATTAACCTGGCTCTGATGTTCTCAGGAATCGTCGGGTTGAACTTCTCGTCTGCGATGATGATCCCGCCTTCTCTGAGCTCACGCGCATTCAGGTCGATCGTTTCCTGGTCGAATGCGACAAGAATGTCCAGGTCGTCAGAAATGGCGCGGATCGGCTGGGTGCTGATGCGAATCTTGTTGTTGGTGTGGCCGCCCTTGATCCGGGATGAAAAATGTCGATAACCGTATAAATGATACCCCAATCTGCTCAGAGCTGTGGAGAAGATTCTGTCCGTACTCTCCAGACCTTCACCTTGTTGTCCCCCGATCTTCCATGATAACTGGGTGATCATGTAAGTTCATCTCCTAGTTATATTTTCATGTCAAGTCTTGATCTCTCAATAAATATATGATTCCCCTTGTGAAAAAGCAAGAGGTTCAAGTATAGCTATTTTAGATCGAATCAATCCCGAATTGAGATCGATTACATCAGGAATCGCCGTAACAAGCGTCACAATTGAAAACGCTGACTTTTTCCTTAGGATGAACGGATCATTTCAAATTCATATAGGCAGATTTTCCCGGAAGAAGGTCAGCCAATTGCCGCGCAGAAACCGCTCCGCTTGCTCGGAACTGTAATGGCGATGCAGTTCCTCCGCAAGCCGCACATAATCCTCAGGATTCGCGAGGCGCTCGACATGTTCGTCGATGCCGTCAAAATCCGATCCAAATCCGACATGATGTTCGCCGCCCAGAGCGCATACATGTTCCAGATGCCTCAGCACATCCGGGATCGCCTGCTTACCTCCGATAAAGTCCGGTACGAAGGTGATGCCGATCCTGCCTCCCTTCCGGATCAGCGCCTGGATCTGATCATCCGTCAGATTGCGCGGATGCGGCTGCAGCTTGTACGCGTTGGAATGTGACGCGATCACCGGCTTCTGCGACAGCTCCATCACTTCCCAGAAACCAGGTTCATTCAGATGGGAGATATCGATGATCATGCCCAGGTCATTGCAGGCTTGGACCAGCTCCTTGCCTTTGCGTGTCAGTCCGGCCCTCCGCTCTTCCAGCACGCCGTCTGCCGCCCAGTTCGCATAGTTCCAGGTCAGGCCAAGTGCGCGGACGCCCAGCTCATATGCTCTTCGCAGATAATCGAAGCTGCCCATGAGTCCCTCGACGCCTTCCAGCGTGAGCAGCGCGCCGATCTTGCCATCCGCTTCCGCTTGCTCCAGATCGTTTCTGGTTCTGATGAAGCGCATATCCGGACGGTTAAGCACCTTCTGCTCCATATACCGCACCGCCTCTTCCACCATGGCGAAAGTCGGCACCCGTTCCTCCGGCAAGAAGATGGCGAACGCCTGCAGGCCGATATTGCCTTCCCGCAAACGTTCGAAGGTCACATCCAGCTTGCTCTCGTTGGAGAAATCCAGCTCGGGATCCAGCAACATTTTGTACAACACATCACAATGCATGTCATAAATTCTCATTATGCGTTCCTCCAGCTTCGCTCAATCTACATGTTATTATGGTCTGAAGTTCGTGCGGGTTCAAATGCGCACAAAAAAACCTGTCTACATCGTAAACAGGCTGATTGCTGAAATCGATATTATCTTGGCTCGACGATCAGTTTGATCGCAGTACGATCTTCTCCATCAATCACGATATCGGTAAATGCAGGAATACAGATCAAGTCAACACCACTGGGCGCTACAAATCCTCTTGCGATAGCAACTGCCTTGATCGCTTGATTAAGCGCACCTGCTCCGATCGCCTGCAATTCTGCAGCGCCGCGCTCACGAAGAACGCCAGCAAGTGCACCGGCCACCGAGTTTGGGTTGGATTTTGCAGAAACCTTTAATACCTCCATGAACAGTACCTCCTCGGGAACGATGATGATTCCTGTTGTAATACTTATTCGAGAAAGGCAAAAAAATTCCTTCATCCGTCCCATGCATAGTCGAAATATTTTGACAGTTCTATCTTCTCAGTACGATTCGAACATCATTTCGTCCTCATACTGGCGGATCAGCTTGATGGATCTGGCTTTGCCCGTCGTTTCATCGATCTCGATGAGCACCGCGTGGAAATGCCATTTGCCGTTATCCACCGCGAAGCGCGTAGGCAGATGGGTCAGAAACTTCTGCAGAACAGCCTGCCTCTCCATCCCGAGCACACCTTCGCTTGACCCGACCATGCCGACATCGGTTACATACGCGGTTCCATTCGGGAGTATGCGTTCATCATGCGTCTGCACATGCGTATGGGTGCCGAGCACAACCGATACGCGTCCGTCCAGATACCAGCCCAGGGCGATTTTCTCCGAGGTCGCCTCTGCATGGAAATCGACGAGCACACAACGATGCTTCTTCTTGATCTCCTCCTCAAGCAGAAGATCCATGAAGCGGAACGGATCTTCAAGCGGAGGAAGGAAGGTTCGTCCCTGGATATTGACGATCACGAGCTCCTTGCCGTTCGCGCGGATCACCGTATATCCTCTGCCTGGCGTGCCCTTGGGATAATTGGCCGGACGGACGATGCGCGGTTCCTCATCGATGAAGTCGAAGATTTCTCTCTGGTCCCAGGCATGATTGCCGAGCGTCAGGCCATGGATGCCGGCATCGAACAGCTCACGCGCCACCGCCTGGGTAATTCCTCGGCCGCCTGCTGCATTTTCTCCGTTGGCGATGATGATGTCTGGCTTGTACTTCTGCTTGAGCACCGGCAAATATTGCTGAACAGCCTTGCGGCCTACATTGCCGACGATATCTCCGATAAATAAGACTTTGATCGTTGGTTCCTCCATTCTTTCCTCAACATTTCATTCAACGTGATTAACCATCATATGGAAGAGAAGAAAGTGGCCATATCAGCCACTTTCCCCATTTATTTCGCGTATTCAACTGCCCTGGTCTCACGTATGACGGTAACCTTGATATGGCCTGGATAATCGAGCTCGGCTTCGATCTTCTTGGAAATCTCTCTCGCCAGACGGAAGCTCTCGGCGTCGTCGATCTTATCCGGATAAACCATAACACGAACTTCGCGTCCCGCCTGGATCGCGAAGGACTTCTCGACGCCTTCGAACGATTCGGAGATGCCTTCCAGCTTCTCCAACCGCTTGATATACGTCTCGAGGGTCTCGCGTCTCGCACCCGGTCTTGCAGCCGACAAGGCGTCCGCCGCACCGACCAGCATGGCGATGACCGAAGTTGCTTCGGTGTCACCGTGGTGGGAAGCAATGCTGTTAATCACAACAGGATGTTCTTTATATTTCTTGGCCAGCTCTACGCCGATCTCAACATGCGAACCTTCGACCTCGTGGTCGAGCGCCTTGCCGATATCGTGCAGAAGTCCGGCACGTTTCGCCAATGTTACATCTTCTCCCAATTCTGCTGCCATCAGACCTGCCAAATATGCGACTTCCATCGAGTGCTTGAGAACATTCTGTCCGTAGCTTGTCCGGAACTTCAGACGTCCCAGAATCTTGATCAGGTCAGGATGCAGGCCATGCACGCCAACTTCGAACGTGCATTGCTCACCGTATTCCCGGATGCGTTCATCGATTTCCTTGCGGGATTTCTCCACCATTTCCTCGATACGCGCCGGATGGATGCGTCCGTCAGCCACGAGCTTCTCCAGCGAAGTTCTGGCGATCTCCCGGCGGATCGGATCAAACCCTGACAGTATAACGGCTTCTGGAGTATCATCGATGATGAGGTCGATTCCGGTCAACGTTTCAAGAGCCCGGATGTTGCGTCCTTCACGTCCGATGATCCGTCCCTTCATCTCCTCGTTAGGCAGGGTAACAACGGATACCGTCGTTTCCGCAACATGGTCTGCAGCACATCTCTGGATCGCGAGCGCGATGATGTCTTTCGCCCGCTTGTCGCCTTCTTCTCTTGCTTGTTGCTCAATATCCTTGATTAACTGCGCTGCCTCATGGCGAACCTCCTTCTCGACATTGGACAGGATCAGCTGTTTCGCTTCTTCCATCGTCAAGCCGGATATGCGTTCAAGTTCGCGCATCTGCTGTTGCAGCAGTTGATCGATCTGAGCTTGTGTTTCATCAAGTCGCTTCTCTTTGTTGGTAAGCTTTTCCTCTCTTCGCTCTAAAGATTCCAATTTTTTATCCAGCGTTTCCTCTTTCTGCAATAAACGACGTTCCTGACGGCCGATTTCGTTGCGGCGTTCACGGATGTCCTTTTCAGCTTCGGTTCTCAGTTTGTGAATCTCGTCCTTGGCCTCAAGAACCGATTCCTTCTTCAGCGCCTCAGCCTCCTTCTGCGCCTCGTCGATGATGCGCTTGGCCGCTTCTTCAGCGCTGGAAATCTTAGCCTCTGCAAGAGACTTGCGGATAAAATATCCAATCCCAAAGCCTAGAGCTAAACCAACGAGAGCTGCGATGATGCCAATCACAATTTCAGGCATGTGTTTCACCTCCTCGTTGACAACACCAAGGGTTGCTTGGGATTTTCGATTTTTGCTTTACATTTGGTTCATTTTCGATCAGAATATGCGTCGGTACCGGCCGAATCCGGATGAATCCAGCCGTCTTACAAAACAACTGACTAAGAGCGGATCAGCAAATGACTAGCATACATCGGGAAGATGGTATCAATTGGCGGAATGTCGCCGCAAAGTATAAATACTGCGACTATACCATCTTATTTATTGTATATTTTGTAAAAAGCAATTGTCAAGGTGAACCTATGGAATTTCGACATTATTTTCGTTCTGACGTCAAATTTCTTCGCATGGCTCACTGTCCGACGCACATTCACTGACAACTTTCCGCACGACATCCGAGGGGTATCCTCGTCTCATTAGATACGCAGCCGTTTTATGTTTGCGGGTGCGCAAGTCTCCGCTGGTTTGGCGCCATTTTTTCTTGCCCAGCTGCAGCGCGTTGTCATACTCCGCCGACCGGTCGACGATACGCATCGCCGCTTCGATGTGCTCTTTCGCGATCCCTTTCTGCTGAAGCTCATAGCGCACCCAGTTGCGCCCTTTCTTCTGCGAGTTCATGCGGCTCTCCGTCCACTGCTCGGCGAAGGAGCGATCGTCCAGCAGCTGCTCGGAGCGAAGCTTGTGCATGACCGCCTCGATCACATCCTCCGCCACTTTCGCTTGCCGCAGCTTGTGCTCCACTTCACTGCTGGCATGCGGACGCCTGCCGATGATCCGGAGCGCTCTCGTCAGCGCTTCAAACACTCGTTCGGAGAACTCCAGCTCTGCAAGTTCGCTTCTGTCCAGCTTCCTGCCCTTGAGCAGGCGCATGGCGATTAACGTATCCTCATGAACCGTGCAAGCAAACTGCCCGTTCAGATATAGATCAAACAAGCCGGGTTTCTTCATTTGCTGCTCCACGCGCGTGATCTCGTATGTATCCTGGTCGCCCAGGCTTCCCTCTTCGAACATGCGTCCGTTCATGGCGATTCCCCTCTTCGTCCGACATCATCCGTTTCCAGTAGTGCCTTCCCCCGTCACCCAACTTGTTTGTCACGTGACGATCATCTATAAATGGGAAAAGATTCGCTCGCCCCAAGTTCAGATGTCTGATCCAAACAGGAGGCATGAACGAATCTTCATATTGAATGGATTATGCTGACAAACTCTTGCAGAGCATCGAACTGGCATCCTGTCCGGATCTGCATACAGATCCTCTGATGCCCATCTGCGAATCGGTCATCCTCTGCCGGTCGGTCAATCCAGATCGGCGTCTACATCCAGATCATCGTCAACCGAGATGCTGGCAATCGAACCGGTCATGTCTGCAGCCTCACGGATGCGTTGCTCGATGATCTGCGCTTTATCCGGATTGTCCCTCAGATACTGTTTCGCATTCTCCCGTCCTTGGCCCAGACGTTCACCCTCGAACGAGAACCAGGCACCGCTCTTCTGGATAATATCCAGCTCCGTCCCGATATCGATGATGCTGCCTTCCCTCGAGATGCCTTCGCCATACATGATATCCAGCTCAGCTTGCTTGAACGGCGGCGCCACCTTGTTCTTGACCACCTTCACGCGCGTGCGGTTGCCGACGAGCTCGTTGCCTTGCTTGATCGACTCGACCCGGCGCACTTCCAGGCGAACGGAGGAGTAGAACTTGAGCGCACGGCCGCCCGGGGTCGTCTCCGGATTGCCGAACATGATGCCAACCTTCTCGCGCAGCTGGTTGATGAAGATCGCGATCGTCTTCGACTTGCTGATCGCACCGGACAGCTTGCGAAGCGCCTGCGACATAAGGCGGGCTTGCAGACCGACATGGGAATCCCCCATCTCACCCTCAATCTCCGCCTTCGGCACGAGGGCAGCCACAGAGTCGATGACGATAATATCAATCGCGCCGCTGCGCACGAGCGCTTCTGCGATCTCGAGTGCCTGCTCCCCGGTATCCGGCTGCGAGAGCAGCAGCTCGTCGATATTGACGCCGAGATTGCGCGCATACAGCGGGTCAAGCGCATGTTCCGCGTCGATGAACGCAGCTTGTCCGCCAATCTTCTGCACCTCTGCGATCGCGTGCAGGGCAACCGTCGTCTTGCCCGATGATTCCGGTCCATAGATTTCGATGATCCGCCCGCGCGGAAATCCGCCCACGCCGAGGGCAATATCAAGCGCCAAGGCGCCGCTGGAGACTGTTTCCACTTTCATCTGGGCGTTCTCGCCCAGCTTCATGATCGATCCTTTGCCGAATTGCTTCTCAATCTGGCGCAATGCCATCTCTAATGCAGCCTGACGATCTGTCACATGCTCACTTCCCTTTTCGAATGAATGATAAGTATATGATACCGTCTTTCGAAGTTGTTGCCAAGCATTTTTTCGAACATATATTCGCTTTTTTTCACCCCTTTATAGAAATGAACTGCGATAAAAGCAAAGAACCGCAGCAACTGACGATCCAGTTACTGCGGTTCTTCCGCTCGACACCAGTATATTCGATCTGATATGGAAGATCAAGTATATGTTGGAAGCAAATTCGTATCGCCGGACATCACCCACCGCAAACGGAACGAACTTCCGTTAAACGGCACAGCTATTGCACCAGCAGTTGCCACAACCGATACAACACGGCCTTGGCCGCGCGCAGCCGGATGATCTGCCGGTCTCCGCCAAGCTTGAGGGGGAAGCAACGCACGCCGGCTTCACCGGCTAGCGCGACGAATACGGTGCCGGGAGGCTTGCCCTCGGAGGCAGCCGGTCCTGCCGAACCGGTGATGGATAGCGCCCAGTCGGTGCCAAACGTCCGGCGGCAGCCAGCCGCCATCTCTTCAGCTGTCTCTGCGCTGATCGTGCCATGCTCGCTGATCGTCTCCGGACGAACGCCCAGCTGTTCGATCTTCGCCTTCGCCGAATAGCTGATCACGCCGCCCTCGAACACGGCAGAACTGCCCGGAACGCTGGTCAAGAGCTCACCGAGCAGCCCGCCTGTACAGCTCTCGGCGACAGACAGCGTCTGTCCTCTCTGCTGCAGGAGCTCCACAACCGCCTGCTCCAGCGGAATATCCCGTTCAGCGTACAGATACGCGGAAGTGCGCTTGCGAATCTCCGCAAGCACCGGTGCGAGCTTCGCTTCCGCCTCCAGCCCGTTCGCTGCCTTGGTAGACACGCGGAACGCGATTTCTCCGTCCTTCGCATACGGCGCAATCGTCGGGTCGGATTGGCTGTCGATCAGATCGATCAGTTCCTTCTCAAGGAGCGATTCGCCGATTCCCGAGAACTTCAGCGTTACCGAGTGCAGAGGCTTCGCTTCAGGCAGACGAGCCCTGATCCAGGCGGATGCGTAGCGATCGAACATCAGCCGCATCTCACGCGGCGGCCCAGGCAAGAGCACCCAATGGGTGCCTTCATGGGTTAGCGCAACTCCTACAGCCATACCGTTGTCGTTCGGCAGCACGTCCGCATCGGACAAGGTGAACGCCTGACGCGCGTTGTTCTCGCTCATCGCGAGTCCGCGCGACGTAAAATATTCATTGATTTCCCGTAGCGCCGGCTCATGCACGAGCAGCTCGCGAGCCGTGAACCTGGCCAGGATGTCCTTGGTAATATCGTCCCGGGTTGGCCCCAATCCGCCTGTGACGATGACCAGATCGGACCGTTCCGCTGCGGTTGCGAAAGCAGCGCTTATACGATCCGAATTGTCTCCCACAACCGCATGATAATAAACATCCACACCGATCGCATTCAGCGCTTCGGACAAATACTGCGCATTCGTATTCGCGATTTGTCCTACCAGCAGCTCGGTGCCGACTGCGATGATCTCCGCTTTCAAGGATCGATTCGCCTCCAAATCTTCACGAATTAGATACACCCAGCTCCATCCCGCTAAAGCCCGGATACGAAAACAGGCCACCATATCTTGCTACTCATCTGCGCAATAGCAAGACCAGATAAGTTTCGATTATCGCCCGAAAATAATCAGATGTGCGACATCCATACAGACTCGCACATCTGAAACTTGAATCGACAAGCGCGCAAAGCGAACAGGCTGCAATCCAACGACACCTCTCATGTCCGCCCAGAGTGGCGCGATTGCGATTTACTGTATCGGGATGAGATCCTTGTTCTTCACAAAATAGTCAATGCCCGAGTAGATCGTGATGACCGCCATCATCCAGCTGGCAATCACATCAAACGGGAAATTGATGAAGTGGAACGGAAAGTTGTTGATGAGAAGTGCGATGATCGCGGTGATCTGAACCGCCGTTTTCCACTTGCCCCACTTGCTGGCTGCCAGCACCTTGCCTTCCAGGAGCGCGATCTGGCGCAATCCTGTGACGGCAAATTCCCGGCTGATGATGACTACGGCGATCCAGGCATCCAGCTTGCCCATCTCGACCAGGGAGATCAGCACGGCAGAGACGAGCAGCTTGTCAGCCAGCGGATCGAGCAGCTTGCCGAGGTTCGTGACGATCTTCTGCTTGCGCGCCAGATATCCATCGATGCCGTCCGTGCTGGCGGCGATGATGAAGATCAAGGCAGCGATGATCTGGTTATAGGTAATCTCGAATGTCTCGATACGGATCGGCGGCAGCTGCAGATTGACGAGCAGGAAGAACATGATGATCGGAACCAGGAAGATGCGCGCGATCGTGATTTTGTTCGCTATATTCAAGCGATTCCCACCCCTGATAAATCATATTCATACGCATGGGTTATACGCACTGGCATGATCGTGCCGATCGTTGCGTGTTCGGCTCTCACGAATACCTCTCCGTCTACTTCCGGCGAGTCATACTGCGTTCTTCCGATGTATACGTCATTCCGCCCGTCATACCGTTCCACGAGGACATCGAGCACCTTGCCTACCTTGCTGCCGTTAATCTCGCTTGCGATACTTCGCTGCAGCTCCATCAGCGTAGCGGCGCGGTACTCCTTCACTTCGTCCGGCAGATGGCCCGGGAGTCTCGCCGCAGGGGTATCTTCCTGCAGGGAATACGCAAAAACGCCCAGGCGGTCAAATCTCATCTCTTCTACAAATCTGCACAGATTCTCGAAGTCTTCTTCCGTCTCGCCCGGAAATCCGACGATCAGTGAGGTGCGAATCGCCACATCCGGTATGCGGGAACGGATCTTCGCGATCAGCTCGCGCGCGTCGCGCTGCCGGCCCGGCCGACGCATCCGTTTCAGGATCAGGTCCTCGCTGTGCTGCAGAGGCATGTCGATATATTTGCACACCTTCGGGTTGGAGGCGATGACCTCGATCAGTTCATCCGTGAAAAAGCCTGGATACGCATAGTGCAACCGCACCCACTCGATGCCAGGCACCTCGCTCACCTTGTTCAGCAGCGTCGGCAACATAAAGGTATCATACAGATCGGAGCCGTAATTGGTCGAGTCTTGCGCGATCAGGCTGATCTCCTTGACGCCCTGGCTGGCGAGCATTTCCGCTTCTGCGACGATCGATTCGATCGAACGGCTGCGGAACTTGCCGCGCATGATCGGGATGCTGCAGAACGTGCAGTTGTTGTCGCAGCCCTCAGCGATTTTGATATGCGCGAAGTGTCTTGCCGTTGATACTTTGCGCGGCAGCACCTGTTCATAGTTGAAGATCGGGTTGCCGATGAGGATCGGCTTCTTGCCGCGCAGCGCTTCCTCCACGATGTCCGTGATGCGATGGAAATCGCCGGTGCCGACGATCCCGTCGATTTCCGGCATCTCCTGCATCAAGACTTCCTTGTATCGTTGCGTCAGGCACCCGGATACGATGAGCGCCTTCAGATTGCCCGTTTTCTTGAGTTCAGCCAGCTCCAGGATCGTGTTCACCGACTCTTCCTTCGCAGCGTCGATGAATCCGCAGGTATTGACGATGATCACTGAGGCATCTTCTTCTTGGTCTGTAAGCAGGTATCCCTTGCCTTCTATCAAACCGGACATAATCTCCGAATCGACCAGGTTCTTATCGCATCCGAGTGTCACTACTTTCACCCGTTCGGTCATATGCAGGTACCTCCCTGTTCTATCTGCAAACATCTAATCTGATAAGTATATACGAGGCCGCCGATCGTGTCAAAAAAGAGCCGGATGCCATAAGTCCAACGGAACGGGCAAAGCCACTCTCCATCTGATGCGATGAACTCCGCAGTCCAGGCAGGTTCTTATCGCAGATTGACAAACTGGATGTCGACTGGCAGATCAGCCCCTTTGCACAAGGACATCACCTTCTGCAGATCGTCCTTGCTCTTGCCCGAGACGCGAATCTGATCGCCTTGCACCTGGCTCTTCACCTTCAGCTTGGAGTCGCGAATCAGCGTGTTGATGATCTTGGCAGTGTCCTTGTCGATGCCCTGCTTCACGGTGATCGTCTGCCGCACGGTGCCTCCGGCAGCCGGCTCGATCTTGCCGTACTCCAGATTCTTCAGCGAGATGCCCCGCTTGACCATCTTGGACTGGAGAATGTCGATGACAGATTTCAGCTTGTACTCATCGTCCGAGATGATGACCACATCCGTCTTCGACTGCCCGATCTCACTTTTGCTTCCTTTGAAGTCATAGCGCGTTTCAATCTCCCGCAGCGCCTGCGTGATTGCATTGGACAACTCCTGCGTGTCCACTTTAGATACGATATCAAATGAATACTCGCTCATATCCAACGCCCTCTCCTCATAAACAATCTGTTTAAAATTATAGCAATTATTTATGCAAGAGAAAAGGAACCGCCCCTCCGATCCTGGGAAAGGCTGTTCCTGATCTGATCTTCGCTACGTTACCCGTCATTGCGCTGTTACGCAGAAGCCTGCTCCAGCTCGATCCGCACTTTAAAACTCCCTTGAAATTCACTCGGTTTAAATTCAATGCCATTAACCGACAGCTTGATCGTCTTCGCATATCCGAGGTGAAAATAACCCACCGACTCAAACTCATAATTTCTCGATTCTCCGGCTTTGATCGTCCCCGTATCGATCTGTGTGCCTTCGCTCGGATCGCCGCCATCATAGATCGAGAACCAGCAATCGTGATTTTCCGAATCCATGCGAACGTAGATCTTGTCCGCATTTTTCAACACATAGATGTCCGTGCCATTCTCCGTGCCCACCTTGGCCAGTACAGGCTCAGGCTTGGGTTCGGGATCTGGCTGAGGCTCTGGGTCCGTCGGCTTCGGTTCGATGATCGGACTTTGGTCCTCGACTTTATCATCACCGATCGTGTTGTAATCCTCACTCTGGGTGATCGGAATATTCTCGTCAAACTCGCTTCGCGAGTCCTGATGGTTCCACCAGTAATAGTAGATAACGGTGACAATCACGATCATGAAGCAAAGAAATACAAACGTGGACGTAACTTTCGACCATTTCTCCGTATTGAGATTCTTGCGGCGCCGTTTGCCCGGGTATCCTTCCGGCTGCGTCTTCGCATCCGGAACGGGAATCGCATTCCTGTACATCTTCAGCACCTGTTCGGAGTCAAGGCCGACAGCTTCGGCGTAGCTCTTGACGAATGCCCTTACATAGAAGGGGCCGGGCAATACCTTGTAATCTCCCTCTTCGATGGCTTGCAGGTATCGCTTGCGAATCTTCGTAAGGTTCTCGACCTCTTCCAGGGATATCCCTTTCTCCAAACGAGCTTCTCGCAACAAATCACCAAGTTCCTGCACGCTGACACCTCCCGAGCTAATCTGTGATCATAGACCGACGACAAACGCTAATATTCGTCTTCTCCTTCTGACGACAAGGCATCGAGATCGATGACGATTTCCTCATCTGCGGTATGGCGCAGTTCCACGATATGATCAAACAAATCATAGCCGTATTCCGATTCCCTGACGAAGATGTCCGGATGCTCGATGACCTTGGTTGAAGGTTGCTGCATGACCGTCTTGAGCACGTTGTAGTGTTTTTCATTCGCGCGTAACGTACTGATGATGCCGTCAATGATGAAAACGTTATGCGGATCCGCTTCCTCTCCCGTAAGCTGGTTTCTCGCCGTCTGTCTCATCAACGTTGAGGAGACGAACACCCATCGCTTGTTGGCAGAGACGCTGCCAGCGATGATGGACTCTGTCTTGCCTACCCTCGGCATCCCTCTCAGGCCAATGACCTGATGCCCTTCGCGCTTGAAGAGCTCTCCAAGGAAATCGACCAGAAGACCAAGCTCGTCCCGGACGAAGCGAAACGTCTTGCGATCATCGGAATCCCGCTCGATGTACCGGCCATGCCTGACAGCAAGCACGTCTAGAAGCCGCGGATGTCTCAGCGCCGTAACCGTAATGTTCTCCACTTTGGTCAACATTTGCCCGAGCAACTCGATCTTGTTCGCATCGGCACATTCCAACAGCATGCCGCGCGTCTTGTCCTCAACTCCGTTGATGGTCAGGATGTTGATCCCGAGCATTCCCATCAGTGAAGCGATATCTCCCAGCAAGCCGGGCCGGTTCTTATGTATGCGATATTCCATGTACCATTGTTTGTCTTCCATCATTCCCTAGTCTCCCCGGAGCTCGCGATGGTCGCAATTTCCAGCTTTGCTGAACCCATCCCTTTTGAAATTCTACATTGTTCGCGCAATTCCTTCTGTGTTCAACAGAACGTTTCCATGAAAAAGATAGGAACAGGAATGATGCCATAGGAATTATGTAGCAGGAATAATGCCTCCCAGAAATGGAAGGCATCACCTATCCCGTTATTTCTGATCAACCAGCTTCACCATCAACCTGGCGATCGTTTTTCGCTCTTCCTCCGTGCCAACATCCCATAATAATTTCAGAATGCGTTCCTCTTCATTTTTCGGGTCCACCTTTTCGTTCAGGAACTCACCGATCTGGTATGCCAGCTTGGAGATGGTCTCATCGCTGAGTCCGGCCGCCTGAGCCTGATTGACACGCTCTGCCAGGAAGGCTTTCCATTTGTCGAACGTTTCAAGAACGGTGCTCATGCAGGTACCTCCTTCTACAAGAGTATTTATAAACAGTCGTAATATTCGCAACTCCTGAAGGAATTATACCGCTTGCCCCGTGGAATTCAGCGGAACCCGCCGCCGCGCTATGTCAACCAGCCGCCGTTTGGACTGATGATCTGCCCGGTGATATAACCGGATTCGGGTTTGGACAGGAAATAAACCAGCGAAGCGATCTCGTCCGGCTCGGCAAAGCGGCCGACCGGAATCTCCTCCATCAATGCTTGCCATTCCTCCTCACTCAAGTGGTGGATCATCGACGTGTCCACCACGCCCGGTGCCACAGCGTTCACCGTTACGCCGGATGGCGCAAGCTCCTTGGCGAGCGCCTTGGTGAAGGCATTCATCCCCCCTTTGGCGGTTGAGTACAGCACTTCGCAGGATGCGCCGGTAAGGCCCCAGATGGACGAAACGTTGATGATGCGGCCGAATCTCTGCGACACCATGCGTCCCATAAACGCCTGGGTCACCAGAAACATGCCCTTCAGATTGATTTCCATCACGTCATCCCAGACTTCCTCGGTAACATCGGCCAGCATGCCGTAATGGGCGACACCCGCATTGTTCACCAGGATATCCGGCATCAGATCGATCGATTCCAGTCTTTCCTTCATCTGCTGGATCTGCTCCCGTGAACGCAGGTCGGCCGCAATGGTGAAGACGCGGCCGCCTAGCTTCGCACATTGCTTCGCCGTTTCCTCTGCCGCCTCATGGGATTGCATATAGTGTATGACCACATTCAGACCATGGGCGGCGAATGTTCTCGCCACCGCTGCCCCGATTCCCCTGCTCCCGCCGGTGACGAGTACGGTTCTATCGTTCATGTCCATAGCCACCTTCAATTGCTCGTGACGATCGATACGGACATCCGGTTCATATCAAAATGCTCCCTGATCCGTTGATTCACGTCGTTAAGGGTCAATGCTTCATATGCCGGGAGCAGCTCGAACCAGTCCATTCCCCGGAATTTGAACTTCGTATACTCGTTGCCGATCGTCTCAGGCGAATTCATCATGCGCAGCAATCCGCCAATCTTCTTGCGTTTGCTGCGCTCGAAAGCTTCTTCGCTTACGCCTTGCTCAACGTACTTCGCGATGAAGGCTTTAAGCTTCTCCACCAGGAGATCAGGGTCTTTCGTGTCTCCGCCGACGGCGGAATAGGCGATGTCCGGATACAGATTATATTCCAGGCCGAAATTATCGGTAATCACCCCTTCTTCATACAGCGACTGATAACTTTCGGAGCTTGGGCTGAACAGGATATCCAGCATGATCCGGCTGGCCGCTTCCTTATGGATAGCTGTGGCTCCTGGCGGCGTCTCGGCAACCTCCTTGAAGCCGATCAGGCACTTGGGCAGAGCGACAGGAAGCTTCGTTACCTTCCTCAGCTCCATAACAGCGTCCGGTTCCCGCTCGTAGAATCGCTTGATCTCGCCTTGCCGTTCGTATGATTTGGCCGACTGGTTGGCCTTGACAAGCTCGCTGATCCGCTCCGGTTCGACGCTGCCGACGACGAAGACCATCATGTTGCTCGGATGATAGAAGGCTTCGTGGCATTTGTAGAGCGTCTCCGGTGTGATCTTGCTGATCGATTCGATCGTTCCCGCGATATCGATGCGCACCGGATGCTTCTGGAACAGCGCGTCCAGCAGACCGTAATACAGACGCCAATCGGGATTGTCCTGGTACATGTTGATTTCTTGCCCGATGATGCCCTTCTCCTTGTTTACGCTCGCCTCGGTGAAGTATGGATGCTGGACAAAATTAAGCAATGTGATCAGGTTGTCCTCCACATGGTCTGTGGCCGAGAACAGATAGGTCGTTCTGTCGAAGCTGGTGAACGCATTGGCGGAAGCGCCTTTGGCGGAGAACTTCTCAAACACATCGCCGTCCGGTTCCTCGAACATCTTGTGTTCGAGGAAATGCGCGATGCCGTCAGGCACCTGGACCGGTTCATCGCCTTCAATCTGGAAATGGTTGTCGATCGATCCATAATGGGTCGTGAACGTCGCATAGGTTTTGCTGAAGCCGGGCTTGGGCAGCACATACAGCTCCAGTCCATTGTCCAGCTGTTCGTAATACAGCGTCTCTTGAACGTGGTCATATCGCAGTTGCTTCATCACGATGCTCCTCCTCTGTCACGCAGGAAGTAGACCGTATCGAGCATGACGTTCTGGGCAACGCCCACGACTTGCTCAAGATCCATCGCTTGAATCGTCTCGATCAGCTCCTGCTTGCTCCGCTTCTTGCCGGATAACACAGAATTGAAGTGATATCCGATCTGTTCGAAGGCCGAATCGTCATTTTCGCGCAGCGAGTTGATGATCATCGCTTTCGTCTTGCTCAGCTCATCGTCGCTGATCACGCCATGCTTCATGTCCTCCAGCTGTTTGCGGATGATCTCCTCCGCCTTCTCCTTGTTTGCAATCTCGATCCCGGTCTGGATCATCAGCAGGCCCTTGTGCCCGTCGAACCGGGACGATGCATAGTAGGCCAGGCTGGCCTTCTCGCGAACGTGAATGAACAGCTTCGAATGGGGAAATCCGCCCAGGATGCCATTATATACAAGTGCGGCAGGATAAGCGTCATCCGCATAAGTCACATTTGTCCTCAAGCCCATATTGAGCTTGCCCTGCTTCACATCCATCTGTTCCACGACTTCACGTTCCTCGACATTCCTTCGCTCTTCGCGCAGCGGCGCATAAGGAACGGCAGAAGATCGGCCCGCCAGGGCAAACTTGCCCTTGATCAGCGGTTGGACTGCCTCCATCGTCGTATCTCCTACGACATAAAGATCGATGCTGGCGCGCTGTAGCAGATCCTGATAAGCCGCATACAAACCTGCCGCATCTATGCCTTCCAGATCCTGCACACGTCCAAGCGGCAGCAGTCGATACGGCTCATCGCGACACATCTCGGCGACGCATCGTTCTGCCGCGTACTGGATCTTGTTGTTGACGATCGCCTCGATCCGTTTGCGCAGCGTCTCCTTCTCGCTTGTCACGTAGGATTCTCTGAATGCACCTTGTTCAAGAACGGGCCGGCAGACGGTGTCGGACAGAAATTGCAAGGCGGCATCCAGCAGCGATTCCGATTCGCCGCTTACAAATGCGTCGTTCACAATATCCATGCGCAGGATGACGATCTGATAATTGCCGCGTTTGAGGATGTCAAATCCGAATCCGGCACCGTACAGATCGTCCAATCGCTCGCGGAACTGCTTCGTCTCCGGATAACGCTCATTGCCCCTGCGCAGCACATGCGGTATGAGCGCCGTAGTGGTAACGGTTTCTTCTTTCAACGGGATGCCGATATACATGGCGATGGAGAACGTCTTGAACTGCCTGGTCGGCAGCACGTGCAGACGCATCCCATTCCACTCGGCGGTTGAGAAAGTTGGCATAATCATCTCCTCCATTAACTTCCATTCTAACATACGACCGAGTCTTGCGGCATAAAAAAACGAATATTATCCCGATGAAAGAGACATATTCGCCTGTTGGGGATCAGATGCAGAAAATATGTTTGCCGATTCGTTTCACCTGCTGCCTCGACCAGATCCACCTGGAGGTCGCCGTCGCCGGATTGAAGTAGTAGATGCAGCCGCCCGTCGGATCCCAGCCGTTCAACGCATCGCGCACCGCTTTCATCGCGGTCTCATCAGGAGTAAGCCAGATCTGTCCGTCTGCAACCGCTGTAAATGCTCCAGGTTCAAAGATTACGCCATAAACCGTGTTGGGGAAGTTGCTCGACTTCATTCGATTCAGGATGACTGCTGCGACCGCCACCTGCCCTTCATACGGCTCACCTCTCGCTTCGCCATAAACCGCATTGGCCATGTAGCGGAGATCCGTCTCCGACAGTCCGAGATGGTTCGACGCCGTAAGGTTGGCACGATTCGCGCCGCTTTGCCCGGCATCGGACTGGCCTTGCGCATGGGGCGCCGCTTCCTCGGCATCCTGTTCGGGAGCCCATGCCCTGGTTGCTTCCCATAGCTTAAGCTTGGTCTTGCTGCCGGCGATGCCGTCCGCCTTCAGGCTGAATTCACCCTGGAAACGCTTCAGGGCTTGCAACGTTTGATAGCCGAACTCACCGTCCACTTTCCCGTCATAAAATCCGAGGTATTTCAGACGCCCCTGCAGTTCCCGCACATCTCTTCCAGTTGCGCCATATTTGATGGTTGCCTTGCTGAACACCAACTCAGCCCGCTGCGCATGCCAGGCATGATAGAGGCTGAATCCGCCAACCGAGAGCAATGCAAGGCTGATAAACACCACCAACAATCGTTTGTTCAGCATGTTAACAACTCCCTTGCCTCTTGTTGAGATGGTCAAGCATAGTATGAGACAAGGGAATTGCCGCTATTCGCCACTTTCCGTGCCGCATGGCAGCCAGAACAGCCGCTTGCCTGGCGGCATGCGGCTGTAGCTGATTCGTATGCTGTTTATGAGCTTACGCGGCGCTGCTGATATTGCTCCATCGTCATCAACACTTCACGAGGCTTGCTGCCTTCATAAGGACCAACGACGCCTTTGGCTTCCATCGCATCGATCAGCCGCGCGGCGCGGGTATATCCGATGCGCATCCTTCGCTGCAGCAGGGATACGGACGCCTGCTTGGCCTCAATCACAATCTGCACCGCCTGGTCGTACAGCTCATCCTCATGCTCGTCTGCTGTCTCCTGCGTATCTTCGACCTCTGGCACAAGGTCCGTCCGGTAGTTCACTTCTTCCTGTTTGCGCACAAAGTCGCATACCGATTCGACTTCCTGATCGGACAGGAATGCGCCTTGAATGCGGATCGGCTTCGCAGCGCCTACCGGCATGAACAGCATATCCCCTCTGCCGAGCAGCTTCTCCGCTCCGGCGCTGTCCAGTATCGTCCGCGAGTCGACTTGCGAGGACACGCCAAAGGCGATGCGCGAAGGGATGTTCGCCTTGATCACGCCGGTGATGACGTCTACCGACGGACGCTGCGTGGCGAGGATGAGGTGAATGCCGGCAGCGCGCGCCTTCTGGGCGATACGCGTGATCGATTCCTCAACATCGCTGGCTGCAACCATCATCAGGTCGGCGAGCTCGTCGACGATGACGACGATGTAAGGGAGCAGCGCCTGGCTGTGATCACCGGATGCGATCTTCTCCTGGATAAGCGCGTTATAGCCCTCGATGTTGCGGATGCCGGACTTGGAGAACAACTCATAGCGTTTCTCCATCTCCATGACGATCTTCTTGAGCGCAAGCGAGGCTCGCCGCGGGTCTGTCACCACAGGCGACAGCAGATGCGGGATGCCGTTGTATACGCTCAGCTCGACCATCTTCGGGTCGATGAGCAGGAATTTGACTTCCGATGGTTTGGCTTTATACAGGATGCTGGTGATGATGCCGTTGATGCAGACGGACTTGCCTGAGCCCGTCGCCCCGGCGACAAGCAAGTGAGGCATCTTCGCCAGATTGGCGACGATCGCCTGTCCGCTGATGTCCCTGCCCAATGCGATCGACAGTCGGGAGGAAGATTCATGGAAGGCCGGGCTTTCCATCACTTCACGCAGCGTTACCACCGAGATCTCATCGTTCGGGATCTCGATGCCGATCGCAGATTTGCCGGGAATCGGGGCTTCCATGCGGATATCCTTGGCCGCAAGGGCAAGCGCGATGTCATCGGTCAGGTTGACGATGCGGCTCACCTTCACGCCGACGTCCGGTTGAATCTCGTAGCGGGTGACAGCCGGACCTCGCACGACCTCCAATACTTTGGCCCGAACGCCGAAGCTTTCGAGGGTCGCTTCCAGCTTGCGCGAATTAGAGAGATAATCCGTCTGTCCGCCCTTGCCTCCTGCGCCTGACGGTCTATTCAGCAGGCTGAACGGCGGCAACTGATACGGCCGCTGCTCCTTGACCGGAACCGGAGTCAATTGGATGCGAATATCCGGTTCCTTGCCGGACAGCTTGCCTGGTTGAGAAGGCGCTTTGGCCTCGGCTAGTGCCAATGGATCAACACTTTCATCTGTATCCGTCTCAGGATCAACATCCTGAACGTTTACTGCAGGATGAGGCTCGTCCTCCAACTCCATCTCTGCGACCTGTTGCTCCACCCGTTCGAGGAAATCGCGAAACACCGGCTCCTGCGCATCTTGGCCGGCATAAACGCCTGACACGCCGTCCAGGGGCTCGTCCTCTTCGTGATGACGTTCCTCGTCTCCCGTTTCTGCCCGAACGGATTCCTCCTGCCAATCCTCGTCCTCGAACTCATCCTCATCCCGCTCATCCCCGTCGCGATCTTCCTTCCTGTCAGGGAAGAACAGGTTCATGAGGACAGGCTTCTTCTTCGCCCGCCGATGCGGATTGTAGGTCTCTTCATCGATCACAACGGGCGGTGGCGTGTGAACATCATCGAGATCATCGTCGCTTATGTCGGGAGTGAAGCGCTCCTTCTTGTTCTTGCTGCGTTTCTTGAACAGATCCCGGAAGCGGGCTCTCAGCACCTTGCGCAGATTGGCGAGCCTTGCGCGCAGCGAGCGGAACATGTCCGTATACGTGATGCCGGTTATGTACACGAAACTGATCGCGAACAGCGCGATCACCATCAGGATCGCTCCTATGTCAGCAAACAGAAAGTACAGCAGCCCATAGCTGAGCGCGCCGATCAATCCTCCGCCTGCATGGGTGCGGAATTCTACCTGATCTATACTGCCTTCCAAGACATACCCCAGATTATAGAACGGATGTATGAAGATTTCGCCTACAGTATAAGGGGTACCTTGTGCATGAAATTCATTCATCTGATAAGTGATCAGGACTGCGATAACGGCCAACAGCACGCCTGACCTCCTCGCAGTCCATCGTTTCGGCCATTTGCGATAGATCATCACATACAAACCGATATATATGAATACGAGCGGGATAACAAAAGGCAATCGTCCGGCGATAAAATAGCAGATCGAGCCCAGGCTGCGGCCAACGCTGCCAACTCCCGAATCAGCACCGGTACTGGCCAAGGTGATGACCGAAAAGATCAGAAACAGGATGCCGTAAACTTCATATTTGAGTGTCTTCTTGACTGTGTTGCGCTTGCGTTTCCTGGATGCGGCCAACGTTCTACACCTCCGCACCCATTATAGCACAGAACGAAAACCGGAACATATATTTGGTCAATCAAATTTCGGCTCGTAGCGAATAATATTGCCCGGCATCCAGGCCGGATTCATATAATCAAACGGATTGGGGCTGATCAGCCTGACGATTCGCGCCGTTCCATCCTCCAGCTTCGCCACCTGCATCGTCACGCCTGCTATGGTAATGTCCGTCAACGGCGTGATCGTGTTCTCCCAGCCTGCAAAGAACAACTCCTCCGTTGGAATGATCGAGTAGATCATTGGACGACTCCTCCCGCCGCCAGCTTCCTCTCCTCGATCCGCCGGTTCAGCTCCCGGATCGCATCCGCCACTCCCCCCACCTGATCGATGAGTCCCTTTTTGACCGCATCAGCACCGATCACCGTTGTCCCGATGTCACGGGTGAGTTCGCCCGTCTTGAACATCAGATGTTTCAAGTCCTGTTCGCTGATGCGGGAATGGTTCAGGATGAAGCGGATCACCCTCTCCTGCATCTTGTCCAGATATTCGAACGTTTGCGGCACGCCGATGACCAGACCGTTCAGGCGGATCGGGTGGATCGTCATCGTCGCCGTTTCCGCGATAATCGACCAGTCGGCAGATACCGCGATCGGCACGCCGATGCTGTGACCGCCGCCCAGCACGAGCGTAACTTTCGGCTTCGACAGCGAGGCGATCATCTCCGCGATCGCCAGCCCCGCCTCAACATCTCCGCCAACCGTATTCAGGATGACAAGCACGCCTTCGATCTTCGGATTCTGCTCGGCTGCGACGAGCTGCGGAATAATGTGCTCATATTTGGTCGTCTTGTTCTGGGGAGGAAGCACAACATGTCCCTCCACTTGACCGATGATGGTCAGACAGTAGATATTGGAATCGGCCGATGTGGCCACGTCCGTTTGACCCAGTTGCTGGATGCTGTCGACAACGGATCCGCGCTTCTTGTCATCCTCGGGCTGCGTCTCGGCGCTTCGATAAGGGATTCGGTGCATCTGTCCATTCCTCCGCTTCTCATGATGGATATGAGCTTTGATTGACATCCCTCCTAGTATTGGTTGCGGGGACGCATTTTATAGCAACGGAGCTCAGGAACAGCCTGGATCGCTTGCTCGATTCAGACACCTATGGCAACAGACAGACCGAAACACCCTCGAACATCGAAAAAAGCTTCCTCACGATGTTCCGGGAAGGATCAATCGCAAGAAAGCTCTTGTTTTCCTGGTTATTGACAGTTCACGTGCTGGTTGCCTTATGGCAGCGGATCTTTTAGACTTCCATGATGATCGGCAGGATCATCGGTCTTCTTCTGGTTTGTTCATACAAAAATCGTCCTAGTGCTTCTTTGACATTGGTTTTCAGTGAAGCCCATTCATTGACATTTTCACCGGTAAGTTTCTGCAACGTGCCGCTAACGATCCGATTCGCTTCATCGAGCAGCCCCTCAGATTCACGAACATAGACGAAACCGCGGGAGATGATATCTGGCCCGGATACGATCTTGCCGTCCTGCTTGCTGAGCGTAACGACAACGACGAGGATGCCATCCTGGGACAACAGCTTGCGGTCGCGAAGCACAATATTGCCAACATCGCCTACTCCCAGACCATCGATGAGCACATTGCCCACCGGGATCTTGCCGGCCTTGCGGGCAACGCCGTTGTGAATCTCCACCACTTCGCCGAGATCACAGATGAAGATATTCTCCTTGTCGATGCCGACCGACTCTGCCAGAAGTCCGTGCTGACGCAACATGCGGTATTCCCCGTGGATCGGGATGAAATATTTCGGTTTCATCAGGTTGAGCATGAGCTTCAGTTCTTCCTGAGATCCGTGACCCGATACGTGAACACCGGTAGCGGAGTTCGGCCCATAGATGACGTTTGCGCCCAACCGGAACAACTCGTCGATCGTTCTGCCGACAAACTTCTCATTGCCCGGGATTGGATTCGCTGCGATGATGACCGTGTCACCCGGCAGAATCTCAACCTTCTTGTGCGAAGAGCGAGCCATCCGCGTAAGCGCCGACATCGGTTCGCCCTGCGAGCCTGTGGAGAGGATCGCGACGCGATTGCTCGGCAGCTTGTTGATCTCATCCGGTTCGATGAGCATGCCTTCCGGAATGTGCAGATAACCGAGTTCGGAGGCGATGGTGATGACGTTTACCATGCTTCGTCCAACGACAGCCAGCTTCCGGTTCGTGAAGGCTGCCGCATCGATGACTTGCTGCAGACGGTGCACATTGGATGCAAAGGTTGCGACCACAACGCGTTGTTCAGCAGTACGGAACACTTCTCTGAGAGAAGCGCCGACAGTCCGTTCCGAGCCGGTGAAGCCTGGACGTTCCGCGTTGGTGCTGTCCGACAGCAATGCGAGTACGCCGCGTTTGCCAATCTCGCTCATCCGATGCAAGTCTGCAAAATCATTGTTAACCGGTGTCTGATCGAACTTGAAGTCGCCTGTATGGACAACCACGCCTTCCGGCGTATCGATGCATATTCCCACTGAATCCGGGATACTGTGATTCGTCTTGAAGAATGTCACCTTAAGCGTGCCGAACTTCAATTCCGAGTCCGGATTGATCAGAATCCGCTTCGTCTCGCCCATCATACCTGCTTCCTTAAGCTTGCTCTCCACAAGCCCAAGCGTCAGCTTGGTGCCGTAGACCGGAACATCGAGATGTTTCAGAACATATGGCAAACCGCCTATGTGGTCTTCATGCCCGTGCGTCAGGACGATGCCTCTGACCTTCTCCTTGTTCTCAACGAGGTAACTGACATCCGGAATGACGATATCGATACCCAGCATGTCCTCTTCGGGGAACTTCAATCCTGAATCGATGACCACGATATCCGGACCGTATTGTACTACGTACATGTTTTTTCCAATTTCGCCCACGCCGCCAAGTGCGAAAATGGACAGCTTTTCAGCATGGTTTTTGGATTGTTTCTGCAAGTGATTATTTACCCTCCCTGTTATTGAATTGACGACGATTTTTCAATATGGATAACAAACCATAAAGTACCGCACCAGTCACTTAGTGAACATTATACATGAACAAAATCACCTATGACAAGCTAATAATCATCCAGTCGAAGTGAACCGGGTCTATCTTAAGTGTTGCCATAGATGTGGGGGAACATGCGAATTCAGAATGGAACAACATACTCCCCGCTAAATTCTCAGGTCGTATTACCCGAACAGACGGCGCAACAGCACTTCATCTTCTTCGCATCCGTCAACGAGCGGCAGACGAACGCTGCCCACATCGAAGCCCTTCACGCGCAGCGCGGTCTTCACCCGCACCGGATTCGGCATCATGCTGTTGAACATCGGCTGAAGCTTCGCATGCAAACGCGCTGCCTCCGCTGCTCGTCCTGCCAGGAAGTGCTCCATCATCTCGCGCATCTCACGGCCGATCAGATGGCTGGCTACACTCACGACTCCATAAGCGCCGATCGCCATCATCGGCAAGGTCAGGATGTCATCACCACTATAAACTCTAAACGACTCAGGGGCTTGGCCGATAATCGTGGTGATAAGGTCGAGGTTGTCATGAGCTTCCTTCGACGCTACGATATTCGGCACATCCTGTGCCAGACGGATGACCGTAGATGCCTCGATGGTCACGCCAGTACGCTTCGGCACGTTATACAGCATGACAGGCAAGCTGGTGCTCTCGGCAATCGCGCGGAAGTGCGCATACAGTCCATCCTGACTCGGGCGATTGTAATATGGAGACACGAGCAGGATTCCGTCTGCCCCTATCTTCTCCGCTTCCTTCGTCAGCTCAATCGAATGCCTGGTATCATTGCTTCCAGTGCCGGCGATGATCTTGCAACGCCCCTTCGCCTTGCCCACCGCGAACCGCAGGAGCTCCAGCTTCTCCTCTTCCGTAAGCGTCGGTGATTCCCCCGTCGTTCCGCATACGACCAGACTGTCCGTGCCTTGCTCGTCAATCAGATAATCGATCAACCGATCAGCAGATTCCCAATTGACATTGAGATCCTTGTCGAATGGAGTCACCATTGCCGTTATTAATCTGCCGAATTCCAAAGCGATAACCTCCCTTGTTTACTAGGCTACCCTTCTGCCAGCGCGAACTCTTCATGCAGCGCGCGCAGCGCCGTCCCCATATCGGAGCGATTGACCAATACCCAGATCGTCGTATTGGAGTCGGCTGATTGCAGAATGGATATATGATGATCTGCCAGCGCAGACACAATCTTCGACATGATGCCGGGTACACCGTTGATTCCGCCGCCGATGACCGCGATCTTGGCGCAGCCTCTAACGAGCTTCGGACGGTATCCTAGCTCCTTCAGCACCGCCTCTGCCTTCCCTGCCACCTGATCACTGACGGTATAGACAACACCCGATGGATTCACATTGATGAAATCTACGCTGATGCCGGCTCTCGCCATCGCCTGAAATACCTGAACCTGCAGGTCGAGCTGCTGGTCTTCTGCCGTTACCTGGATCTGGGTAATGTCAGCCGTATGGGCGATGCCCGTAACATACCGGTCGGTGATCTCGCCGGCATGTCTGGCTGCAGCCGTATCGGCAACGAGCGTCCCTTCGTTCGTCGAGAAGGTTGAGCGTATGCGCAGCGGTATGCGGGCATGCATCGCGATCTCCACCGCACGCGGATGGATCACCTTGGCGCCATAGTTTGCCATATTGCACACCTCCGCATAGCTGACGGTGGCAAGCTGTTTGGCATCCGGCACAATCTTCGGATCAGCGGTCAGGATGCCGATCACATCCGTATAGATCTCGACCAATTCAGCCTGAAGAGCGGCTCCGAGCGCCGTAGCTGTCGTGTCGCTCCCTCCCCGGCCAAGCGTAGTAACGTCCCCGTCCTCCGTGCATCCCTGGAAGCCGGTGACGACAGCAACCTCTCCGCGCTCAATGACTTCCCGAAGCGCCGCAGGCGTCACCTTCAGGATACGCGCGTCGCCGAACCTGGCATCGGTTCTGATACCGGCTTGGGTTCCGGTGAACACGCGCGACGGGATGCCTTCGGCATGCAACAAGCTACACAGCGTCACCGCAGAGATGATCTCTCCGCAACTGAGCAGCAGATCCTGTTCGCGGGCCGGCAACGAATTGCCGTTCTCGGCAACCAGGCTCAACAAAGAATCGGTCGCATAGGGGTCGCCGCTCCTGCCCATTGCCGAAACGACGACTACGACCGCATATTGATCATGAAGCGCACGCTTGATATGTTGGATTGCTTGAACTCTGGCTTGAGCGGTGGAAAGTGACGTGCCTCCGAATTTCTGCACGATGATGCGCATTAGGCACTTCCCCCTGAGACTATCCATGATGTTCATACCAGCATCCGATCATCATCAAGCTTTGTATCGTTCGACGAGAACCGGTTGCAGCTGCCGACCTTCAAGCGCTGCCTCGCAGGTCTCCATGATGAGATCCATGCGCGACACCAGAGAGTTCGGCTTGGCGAACGGATGATCTTGCCCGAACGGTACGAAGTAGATATGTTTGGCGAAGAGAAGCTTCGCGATATTGGACAGGTTCAGTCCGAGACCGTCGTTTGTCGAGATTGCCAGCACGAGAGGACGCTGATTGCGCATCTGGGCTTTCGCTGCCATCAGGACAGGAGAGTCCGTCATGGCGTTGGCGAGTTTGCTCGTCGTATTACCCGTGCAAGGCGCGATCACGAGCACATCCAACAGCTTCGAAGGCCCGAGCGGCTCCGCATCGACGATCGTTGCGATGATGTCATTGCCCGTGATGTCCTTAAGCTTCTTCTGCCAATCCGCGGCCTGACCGAAGCGCGTATCGGTGGTCATCACCGTATAGGACACGATCGGGATCACATTCGCACCGGCATCCACAAATCGCTGAATCTGCGGCATCACTTCATCATACGTACAGTGCGAGCCCGTCAGGGCGAAACCAACATTCTTGCCGCTCCAATTCACAGCGCACTCCCCCGTTCCCTGTTGTCCTCCAGAATGAGTTGGCTGAGCGTATTCGCGAGGATACGGCCAGCCGTCTTCGGCGCGACGATACCAGGCAAACCCGGGGCGAGAAGCGCTTTGATTCCGCGTTTTTCCGCGAACCGGAAATCCGTACCGCCCGGCTTCGACGCAAGGTCGATGATCACAGCGCGGTGCGGCATTCCAGCAATTACTTGCGCTGTGATTATCATAGTCGGAATTGTATTAAAAAGCAAGTCAATATTCCGGACATGCGAGAGCAAATCCTTTGTATAAAAAGGGTTGAATCCCATCTCCCAGGCTCTTGCAAAATGCTCGTCACGACGCACGCACACCGAAACGTTGGCACCCAAACCTTTGAGCGTGCGGGCCAGCGTCATGCCGGTTCTGCCGAATCCGAGCACCATGCAATTCGAGCTGTGAATCGTGATGTCCGTATTTTGAATCGCAAGCATCACCGCTCCCTCAGAAGTCGGAATCGAATTGTATATTGCCACATCATCCCTCTCGAGCAACTCGACAATTTCGATGCCTGCCCGTTGGCCAAGCCGCTTGAGATAGGATGTCGCCATGCCGGTATAGATCTTGGCATGTTTCGGCAATGCCAGCAGATGTATATCGAGGAGGATCAGCTCCTCGCTCGAGAAGATCGACTGAACGATGCCTTTCTCATCCGTGCCAACGACTGGCAAGATCACAGCATCCAGGGTCTCGAACAATTCAGGGGTAAGCGGTCTCTTGGTGACGCCGGTGAACTCGTTCTGCAGGTTGTCGAATCCCACCAACGTGACCGTCGCGTCGAGTTCGGCGAACCGCTGGATCACTTCCAGTTGCCGCGCGTCACCGCCGAGGAAAGCCACCTGAATTCCCGTCAGCATGCGGATCTTCAGCTCCTTTCCACACCAAATAGGATAATGCATCGTATGCATGGGCGCGAAAAAGGTGCCTAATCAAACTTCGATGCGATGTGTGGGGAATCAAAGCGGAGACAGGTAGAAGGGTTTGAAGCACGCGGTTAAGGAGGCAGTTCAACACTGGCGCATAAGCAATAAAGGCTGGGAAACCAACAACCCGTTCGTTCCCAACCTTCGCTTGTCTGACTCTTCTACTTCGTGCCGGTATGCCCGAAACCGCCTGCGCCGCGTGCCGACTCGGACAGCTCTTCGACGAGCTCAAACTGCACTTGCGGCACGACCTGGAACACCATCTGTGCGATCCGTTCATTGCGCTCGATCGTAAAGGGAGCCTGTCCCAAATTGATGAGCAGCACCTTGATCTCACCGCGATAGTCGGCATCGATCGTACCAGGCGTATTGAGGCAAGTGATGCCGTGCTTGAACGCCAAGCCGCTGCGCGGCCGGATCTGTGCCTCAAGCTCGGGCGGCATGCTGATGGCGATTCCTGTCGGAATAAGCTTCCGTTCCCCCGGCTGCAACGTCACCGGCTCCTCAACCGCTGCATGCAGATCAAAACCGCTCGCAAGCTCCGACATTTTTCGCGGCAGATGCACGTCTTCATTGCCCGGCAGCCGCTTCAACTGTACATTATACAAGTCGATCCCTCCCAAATGTATCAATCGCTTCATCCGTCTCTCCTACCATCGCCAGCGCGAAAGGTGCGGAGAACAAGTGCCGGATCGTCTCCCATATCATATCCTGCGAGACATTGTCGATCTGCGCGATCATCTCATCCAGCGTCTCGTGCTTGCGCCGCATGAGTTCATTCTTGCCGAGACGATTCATCCGGCTGCTCGTGCTCTCGAGACTGATGAGCAGATTGCCTTTGATCTGTTCTTTGGACTTATGCAATTCGCTGTCCGTGATGCCGTTCTGCTTCACATCCCTGAGGATATCGATAGTCAGCCTGAGCACCTCAGCTGTTTGATCCGGCGCAGTGCCAGTATAAATCGTGAACAAACCGCTGTCCTCATGCGCCGTATGATACGAATAGACGGAATAAGCCAGACCGCGATTCTCGCGAATCTCCTGGAACAGGCGCGAGCTCATGCTGCCGCCAATCACGTTGTTCAGGATCGTCATCGCCGTCTGCCTGTCATCATGCATGGACACGCCCGGCAAGGCGAGACAGATGTGATGCTGCTCCGTCTGTTTGTGATGATACAGCACATCGCCCGCAAACACCGGCTCAACCGGTTGCAGCGGCTTGCCGCGTCTCATGAAGCTGCCGAAGTGCTGCTCCAACAGGTCGATGATCGACCGATCGACGTTGCCGGCAGCGCTGATGACGATGTTGTCGATATGATAATGCTGCTCGATATAGCTTCGCAGATCATTCGGCTTAAGTGGAGCCAGATGCTCCTCCGTGCCCAGAATCGGATAGGCCAGAGAATGGGAGCCGTACGCCGCCCGGGCGATAAGATCATGCACCAGATCGTCGGGAGTATCCTCATACATCGCGATCTCCTCGAAGATCACCTTTTTCTCCTTCTCCATATCCGCTTCATCGAATCGCGAGTGCAGCAGCATCTCCGAAAGCACATTTACGGCTAACGGGAGATGGCTGTCCAGCACCTTGAAATAGTAGCAGGTGTATTCCTTCGAGGTGAACGCATTGACATTGCCGCCGATGCCGTCGAAGATTTCGGCGATCTCTCTGGCTGTATACTTCTGCGTGCCCTTGAACATCATATGTTCGATAAAATGCGAGATCCCGTTCACCGCTTGCTGTTCCGTTCTTGACCCGGCTTTGACCCATATGCCGAACGACACGGAACGCACCATCGGAATCGGCTCGATGACGACTCTTAGTCCGTTCGTTAGCGTGTATTTCTCCATTATGCCTCCCAATAAACGTTCAAAGCGTGCTTGTTGATTCTTGCCAATCGCTTAACTGTTACACTCCCTCCATACTATCAAAAATCCAGTGCCGCCTCAATATACGCAACTCGTTCAGACGACAATACATCCGGTACTGTTCCGAATACATAGCCCTTCTCCTTGATCACGCGAATCATCCCCTCGAGAGCCTGCAAGGATGATGCAGTCGGGTGCATCAGGATGAGCGAGCCCGGCTCCAGATTCGTGGTGATGCGACGGATGATCCAGGCCGGATCCGGTTTCTTCCAATCCACGGTATCGATCGTCCACAGAACGGTGTACAGACCAAGCTCATAGGCGACATCTACCGTCGTCTGATTGTAATCGCCCGATGGCGGTGCGAACAAGCGATTGTCCACGTTAAGCTCCTCCTTGAGGAGCCGTTCCGTCTTCCGAATCTCCTCCGCTTGCCTCGATCGGCTCAACTCGCTCATATTCGGGTGACTGTATGCATGATTGGAGCATTCATGTCCGGCAGCGCAGATCTGCTTCGCCGTGTCGATATGCTTGCTTAACCAGGAACCATCGAAGAAGAAAGTGGCTGGCACACGATGCGCCTCCAGCATTTCCAACATCCCTGGCAGATATTCATCACCCCAGGCAACATTGATCATCAACGCAACCATGTTCTTCTTCGGGTTGCCTCTGTAGATCGGATAGGCACCAAGATCCTCCAATTGAATGTCCGGTTCGACTTCGCGCAGCACCAGCTTGAGCGGATCCGCTTGAGGCTGGCCCTGATTGGCCTTGAGCGTCTTCTCCACATCGACTTCCAGCCCGTTGTAACCGGGTATCGCCTTCCATACCGGATCGACTCTGGCATTGACTGCCTCTTCCCGGACACGCTCCGCTGCCTGACGAATCCGTTCCAGCAATTCCTCCTGACCGTCTGACGTCTGACCGCCCTTCTGTACGGTTATCTGTCCGACCGGTGAAGCCTGGAACCTGCCCTGCTGCTTCACGGTCTCAATATATTGCTGGGCAGGCGTCCATTCCAACACCAGATATGTGAGCACCCAAACAATCATCAGTCCGATCCAACCGCTACGCTTCATCCCCCATCCCCTTCCAACACCCATCACTCATACTCTGAATGCATCAGGTTCGAGCCCGGCCCGGATCAACCGATGTCCGCCATCCAGATCTGTCCCTGCTCAGATTGCCTTGTCCTAAACTATGACAGACAAGGGTTGAATATGACCGACCGTTCTACTTGGTTAGCCCGCCATATCTCCAACAATTTGGCTGTATTTCCACCGCCTGCATATATGAAACGTGAAGAGAAGATCTTGTCTCTTATCGCGCTGGCCGAATGATCTTGACGGATCAGCTCCAGAGCGTCCGCTTCGCAGCCCAATTGCTGTCCTTATCGATATAGCCTGGCGCATCACCGCTGGCAGTCGGGATAAGCAATGGCTATGTTTATCTTCGTTGTTGCTTTTGAATGATGCGGTCTGCAGACTGTGATCGGCGGACAGCGAACAACGGTCTGGATCATACATTAAAGAAATACTTGGCTGGCGCCAAGTCCTTTAGGACGCAGGTGGCAGCCAAGTATTTCTTATGTCTTACGAGAATGTATGGGAAGTTATACTTTCTATAAGGCCAAGAAAAACGTCCATAAAAAAACATAAAAAGAGACAGATTCATCTCCATCTCTTTCGCGTTTATGTGTTGAATTGTAACGTGGATCATGCACTTGACCGTTCAGGTGAACTCACCTGGCTGATGCACTCAGCCAACGTGTGTTACGACTTGGCTGATGTGCTTGCAGGCAGAGTTGCTTTGCGCGACAGGTTGATGCGGCCCTGGCTGTCGATCTCCGTAACCTTGACCGTGATCTTGTCGCCGATCTTGACGACGTCTTCCACCTTGCCCACGCGCTCGTTGGCCAGTTGCGAGATGTGCACGAGACCTTCCTTGCCCGGCAATATCTCGACAAATGCGCCAAACTTCTCGATCCGCTTGACGGTTCCGAGATACGATTCGCCAACGACAACTTCCTTCACGATGTTCTCGATGATCTGACGCGCTCTTTCGTTCGCTTCCTCATCCGCCGATGCGATGTAGACGCGTCCATCCTGCTCGATGTCGATCTTGACGCCGGTCTCGTCGATGATCTTGTTGATGATCTTGCCGCCCGCACCGATGACATCGCGAATCTTCTCCGGATTGATCTGCATCGTGACGATCTTCGGCGCATACTTGGACAGGCTCTTGCGCGGCTCCTTGATAACTTCGAGCATCTTGTTCAGGATGAACAAGCGTCCTTCACGCGCCTGCTCCAATGCTTGCTTCAGGATCTCGCGGTCGATGCCGTCGATCTTGATGTCCATCTGGATGGCTGTAACCCCTGCAGCCGTTCCGGCAACCTTGAAGTCCATGTCGCCCAGATGGTCTTCCATCCCCTGGATGTCCGTCAGAATGGAGATATGCTCTCCATCCTTGATCAGCCCCATCGCCACGCCAGCGACCGGAGCCTTGATCGGCACGCCGGCATCCATCATCGCGAGCGTGCTCGCGCAGATGCTCGCTTGCGATGTCGAACCGTTCGATTCCAGCACCTCGGACACAAGACGAATCGTATACGGGAACTCGCTCTCCGGCGGGATCACCTTGGCAAGTGCACGCTCACCAAGCGCACCGTGGCCAATCTCCCGTCTGCCCGGCGGACGCAATGGGCGAGCTTCGCCTACGCTGAACGGCGGGAAGTTATAATGGTGCATGAAGCGCTTGGACTCTTCCAGATCGATGCCGTCCAGAATCTGCACGTCACCAAGTGCTCCAAGCGTACAAACGCTGAGCGCTTGTGTCTGACCCCTGGTGAACAATCCGGAACCATGCGTGCGCGGCAGCAGGCCGATCTCACATTCGATCGGACGGATCTCATTGAGCTTCCGGCCATCCGGACGAATCTTGTCATGGGTGATGAGGCGGCGTACCTCTTCCTTCACGATGTTGTACAGCACTTCTTTCACATCGGCCAGCTTGTCCGGCTCTTCCGCGTAGACTTCCGTGAAGTGCGCAACCGCTTCCTCATTGATCGCATTGATCGCATCCTGTCTCGCTTGCTTCTCGGCGATCCGCACCGCTGCGATCAGACGTTCTGCGGCGAATTCGCGCACCGCCTGATTCACGTCCGAATCCACATCATGCAGCTTGACTTCCATCTTCGGCTTGCCGGCGATCTGCGTGAATTCCTCGATCTTCTCGACGATCTTCTTGATCTCTTCATGACCGAACATGATCGCTTCGAGCATCACGTCTTCCGGCACTTGCTCGGCTTCTGCCTCCACCATCATGATGGCGTTCTTCGTGCCTGCAACGACAACATAGATGTCGCTGCGCTCCTCCTGCTCAACGGTCGGATTGATGACGAACTGTCCATCCACGCGTCCGACGATCACACCGCCGATTGGTCCGTTAAACGGCACATCGGAGATCGCCAGTGCAGCAGACGTGCCGATCATCGCCGAGATCTCCGGGGAACAGTCCTGATCCACGCTCAGCACGAGGTTGACGATCTGGACTTCGTTGCGAAATCCTTCCGGGAACAGCGGGCGAATCGGTCTGTCCGTCAGACGGCTGGCCAGGATCGCTTTCTCGCTTGGTCTGCCTTCACGCTTGATGAAGCCTCCGGGGATCTTGCCGACCGCGTACAGCTTCTCTTCATAGTTGACCGTCAGCGGGAAGAAGTCCAGATCCTTCGGCTCCGGAGAAGCGGTCACGGTGCTGAGGATGACCGTATCGCCGTAGCGGATCAGAACAGCCGCGTTCGCCTGTTTGGCCAACTTGCCTGTCTCGAGGATCAGCTTGCGCCCGGCGAGCTCCATTTCAACTGTTTGCAGCATACATGCCCTCCTAATCATGATTCATCTCTGATTATGTATGATGTTCCTACTAATATATTTGTAAAAAGCAACCCGAATTATGAATCGCCGTCGTCAGGCAGACGCTGAGCTGATCCATAACTAGGTTGCTTCTCACGTTGCATTATCTGCGCAGGCCTAATTTTTCAATCAGAGCACTGTAACGCTGAACATCTTTGTTTTTCAAGTATGCCAGCAATCTGCGACGTTGACCGACCATCTTCAGCAAGCCGCGGCGCGAGTGATGGTCCTTCTTGTGATCGCGAAGATGTTCAGTCAGATTCTGAATGTTCTCCGTTAGGATAGCGATCTGTACTTCAGGGGAGCCTGTATCGTTCTCGTGCGTCTTAAATTGTTCGATGATCTGCTGCTTACGTTCTTGTGTAATTGCCATCCTGTACACCTCCTTCTGCTCTTGTAATCCCCTGCAGCCCAGAGATACGTCGGTGAGTCGTATTCCGCGCTGAGGTTCATAAGGTTGTATGTTTGAGCCACAACGCATAGTATATCATGAACCTATGAGGTCATGCAAGGATCTGCCTTGCTTTCCGAGCATCATTTCTGATCTGTTCGATGAGCAAGTCCACAGAGGCAAATTTCATCTCAGGGCGCAAGTACGCCGCGATTTCCACCTGCATCGTTCGGCCGTACAGATCCGGCTGGCAATCGAAGAGATGAACTTCAAGGGTCACCTGCTGCCCTTTATCCCCATGGAAGGTCGGCTTGGTGCCGATATTCATCACCCCGTTCCACTCGTCGTCTCCGCTGTTCACCTTGACAGCGTAAACGCCTTGCCGGGGGATCACATACCGGTCGTTCAGCTCCAGATTGGCCGTAGGAAAGCCGAGCGTTCGGCCGCGGCCTTCGCCACCAACGACGGTGCCTTCGATCCGGTAGCGCCTGCCAAGCATAGTCTGCAAGCGGTCCAACTCTCCCAGATGGAGTTGTTCACGGATGAGCGTGCTGCTGACCTTCTCCCCGTACATATGATATGGAGGCACGATCTGAACGCTCATGCGCTCGCCCGCGAGCCGGACAAGCGTCTCGGCAGTGCCTTGCCCCTTGTGTCCAAACGTAAAGTCAAACCCGATGACGATCGCCTTCAGACGCAAGGGGAGCAGCATTTGCTCGAAATACTCCTCCGGAGACACCTGTGCCAGTTGCTCGGTGAAATGAACGATATAGACATAATCGATGCAGAGAGATTCAAACAGGCGCATCTTCTCGGCGATCGGTGTCAGGTAACGTGAAAATTGCGGCTTGCCGAGCACCTCGCGCGGATGCGGATCGAAGGTCATGATCGCGGACGGCACACCAAGCGATTCCGCTAGCTGCACAGCTCGTCCGATCACTTGCTGGTGACCGAGATGAACGCCGTCAAAATCGCCGATCGCAATCACTTGCCCGCTGCCCGGCACAAGCTCTGTCTGTGTCAATGGGTATTCCACTCTTCTGATTTCCACAAGCATCCATCGCTTTCTTGACTAGCTGTTGTCAGGATTGAAACATCTTATGGGGGATGATCAGCCGGCCTTGAACCTGACAGATGCCGATAAACCGTTCCCCTGGTCCATAGACCCTTGCCAGCTTCTGCGGTTCGGAACCCGCAGCAGAAGGCTGGGTCGACAGCTTTACTCTCTGTCCTTGCAGAAGTCTGACCGCAGTCTGTTCATCGACATGAACAGCCGGCATGTCAGTCAATGCTTCATCCGCCGAGATCAGGCAATCGGCAAGCTTGCCTTGCGCATGCAATTCAGCGATTCTTTCAAGCGTCAGACATTGAGATAACATGATGCCGCAAGACATCGTGCGAACGAGATCCGACATCACGGCCGGGTACTCGAGCGCTTCGCCGATGTCCTTGCACAGCGTTCGGATGTAAGTTCCCCTGGAGCAGATTACGCGCAGCCGCAGCTTCGGATATGGCTTGGCAAGCTCCGCTTCCTCCAGCACAAGCTGGTGGATCACGACCTTGCGGGGCTTGCGCTCCACCTCCTGTCCCTGTCTGGCCAGCTCGTAGAGGCGCTTGCCATCGACCTTGACGGCGCTGTACATCGGCGGCACCTGTTCGATCTCGCCGACGAACTGTTCCAGCGTGCGCTTGATCTCCGCCAGATCGAGCTGCACAGCCTCCACCCGTTCGATCACCTGGCCGGACGTATCCTCGGTATCGGTCGCGTACCCGATCGTCATCTCCGCCACATATTCCTTGGGCATCTCCTGCAGATACTCGATAAAACGCGTGCTTCTGTCCAGTGCCAGCGGCAGCACGCCGGTGACTGCAGGATCAAGCGTGCCGGCATGTCCGATCCGCTTCAGACGCAAAATGCCGCGCACCTTGGCCACCACATCATGGGATGTCCAGCCTGCCGGTTTCAGGACAGGCAATATTCCGTCAAGCTTGTGCATTCGCCTTCAATTCCTTCTCTGCTTCGCTGACGACCTGCGCGATGATGTCCTCCAGCTTGCCCTCGATCGTGCATCCCGCCGCACGCACGTGACCTCCGCCGCCGAAATGCTGGGCGATCCTGGCCACATCAGCCGCGCCTGACGAACGCATGCTCACCTTGAATACATCCGTTCTGACTTCCTTGAACAGGATGCCGACCTGCACGCCTTCGATATTGCGCGGATATTGGACCAGGCCTTCCAGATCCTCGTTGGAGGCATTGGTCTCTTGCATGTCTGAGAGCAGCACGCTCAGCCAACATACCGAGCTGTCGTCGTTGAACGTCAAGGTGTTCAGCGCCCGCTTGAGCAGCGCCACGTGGGATCTGGTCAGCCGTTCCAGCAGGAGCTCGGAGAGATCATTCGCCTTGACGCCATAGCTCAGCAAGCTGGAGGCGATGCGCATCACGTTCGCCGTGGTGTTCGAATAACGGAATCCCCCGGTATCCGTAAGCAATCCCGTGTAGATGCACGTCGCGATTGTCTCATCCCATTCGATGGCGAATACGTTCAGAAGATCGTACAGGATCTCGGCTGTGGCTGCGGCATCGGGACGGATCAGGTGCACTTCACCGTAATAATCGTTGGTGGGATGATGATCGATGTTGGCGATCCGCACATCCTCGCTGAATCGATCCGCCACTTTGCCGATGCGCTTGTAGTCGGCGCAATCGACGGCGATGACGCGATCGTACTTCCTGGCGGACGCATCCTGCGAATGGTCGATGATCTGATTCGCTCCCCACAGGTAATCGAACTTGCGGGGACAGGACCCTTCGTTCATCATCGTAAAATTCTTGCCCAGCGAATGAAGCAACCACCCCACGGCAACGGTTGAACTGATCGCGTCGCCGTCAGGATTGACATGGGAGACAACGAGGAAGTCATCCCCTGTTTCGATGAACTGTTTGACGCTTTGCAGTTGTTCTTCATAACTTCGCATATTGCTCGTCATCTCAGCGTTCCTCTTGATTGATCTGCTGCAGTAATTTCTCGATACGGCTGCCGTATTCGATAGACGTATCGAACTTGAAGATCAGCTCAGGCGTATGGCGCAGGCGGATGCGCCGGCCGATCTCCGAACGGATGAAGCCCTGGCCTCGGCCAAGCGCCTTAAGCGTCTCTTCCTTCTGTTCGTCGCTTCCGAGCACGCTCAGGTAAACGGTCGCCTGGGACAGATCATTCGTCACCTCAACGCCGGTGACCGTGACGAAGCCGATGCGCGGATCCTTGAGCTCGGACTGCAGAATCTGGCTGAGTTCCTTTTTGATCTGCTCACCGACTCTGCCAACGCGAATTCTAGACATGGCGGATCACCTCTCAACCGTTTCCATTACATATGCCTCGATGATATCGCCTTCCTTGATATCATTGAACTTCTCAAAGGAAATGCCGCATTCATAACCTTGTGCAACTTCTCTGACGTCATCCTTGAACCGCTTCAGCGAATCGATCTTGCCTTCGTAGATGACGATGCCGTCGCGGACGATGCGCGCCTCCGCATTGCGCACGATCTTGCCGTCGACCACCATACAGCCGGCAATCGTGCCGATCTTGCTGACCTTGAAGGTGTTGCGCACTTCGGCATGGCCGATGACCGATTCCTTGTATTCCGGATCGAGCATCCCTTTCATCGCCGCTTCGATCTCGTCGATCACCTGATAGATGATGCGGTGCAGACGAATATCGACCTTCTCGATCTCGGCTGCAGCTTTGGCCTGCGGTTCAGGACGAACATTGAACCCGATGACGATCGCGTTGGAGGCCGAAGCCAGCGTGATGTCGGATTCGGTGATCGCGCCGACAGCAGCGTGGATCGTCTTGACGCGCACGCCTTCGATATCGATTTTCTCGAGCGAGCCCTTGAGCGCTTCGAGCGAACCTTGCACGTCTGCCTTGAGGATCACGTGCAGCTCCTTCATCTCGCCTTCCTTGATATGCTTATACAGGTCATCCAGCGTGACGCGCGAATGTGCTCTGAGTTCTTCCTGTCTGAGCTTGATGCTGCGTCTCTCGGCGATTTCCTTCGCCTTGCGCTCGTCTTCGAAGACGAGGAACGGATCGCCCGCCTGCGGCACCTCGGTCAGACCTGTAATCTCAACCGGCGTAGACGGTCCCGCTTCCTTCAGGCGACGTCCGCGGTCGTTGATCATCGCGCGCACACGTCCGAAACGAACGCCCGCCACGAACGCATCGCCGACTCTCAGCGTACCGTGCTGGATCAGGACGCGCGCCACCGGTCCGCGTTGCTTGTCGAGCTCGGCTTCGAGCACGGTGCCTCTTGCCCGCTTGTTCGGATTGGCTTTCAGATCCTGCACTTCCGCAACGAGCAGGATCGTCTCCAGCAGTTCTTCTAGCCCGATCTTCTGCTTCGCCGAGATATTGACGAAGATATTGTCTCCGCCCCATTCCTCCGGAACGATGCCATGCTCGGTAAGCTCCTGCTTGACCCTCTCCGGATTCGCTTCCAGCTTGTCGATCTTGTTGACGGCGACGATGATCGGGACGTTGGCCGCCTTCGCGTGGTTGATCGCTTCCACCGTCTGCGGCATGACTCCGTCATCAGCAGCCACCACGATGATCGTAATATCGGTCACCTGGGCGCCGCGTGCACGCATCGTTGTAAACGCTTCGTGGCCTGGCGTATCGAGGAACGTGATCTTCTTGCCCTGGATCTCTACCTGGTATGCGCCGATATGCTGCGTGATGCCGCCCGCTTCGCCTTCCGTCACGTTGGTGTGACGGATCGCGTCAAGCAGGGTCGTTTTGCCGTGGTCAACGTGACCCATGATCGTCACGACCGGCGGACGCTCAACGAGATCCTTCGGATCATCCTGCTCTTCGATCTCTTCGAAGTTGTCTTCGTTGACCGGGATCTTAAGCTCGACTTCGATGCCATACTCGGCGATGACGAGCTGGATCGTATCGAGATCGAGCTCCTGGTTGATCGTCGCCATGACGCCCATCATCAGCAGCTTCTTGATCACTTCTGGCGCGTCCTTGTGAATCAGCTTGGCAAGTTCGCCGACCGTCATCGTACCGCGGACGATCACCTTCTTCGGCGTATTGTCGATCTTCTCGCGACGTTCCTGTTGACCGCGGTTCTTGCCCTGAGCCTTGCGGTTTCCGCCCTGTTTGATGTTGCTTGCCTTGTTGTCGTCGAAGCGCTTGTTGCTCGATTTCGTTTTCTTGGTCGTCTTGCCCTTGGTGACATCCTCGAACCTGCCGCCGGCCTTCAGCCGCGGTCCCTTCGCAGCTGCAACGCCCGGATACAGGTCATCATCGATATCCATGGCGCGCACATCAACCGCAGGTTGCGGAGCAGGACGGCTCGCGCGCTGGTCAGCTTGCGCGGCGCGGGCTGGAGCCTGTTGAGGCCTGTTCGGCTGGGTATCCTGCTTCGGTCGATCGTTCCGTTTCTTCGCCTGCTCATTCGGGCGTTGGCTGCTTTGATGACTTCCTTGCTGTGTGCCTGCTTGAGCGTGTCCGCTGCTTATTCCTTGCATGCTCGTTGCGCCTCCTGATGCCCCTTGCTGCAGACGGTTATTTGCTGCCTGCCCATCCTTGGGTCTTGATTTATTCGCATCGCGTTCATTACGTTGCGGCCCATTGTTGCCTGCCTTGCGTTCCTGCTGAGGCCGCTCGCTGGAAGCCTTCGGCTGAGCGGCGCTTGCCTGTGCCGGTTTGCCAGCGTTTGCTCGCGAGTCGTTGCCCGGAGATGCCGGCCGCTGTTCAGCGGAAGGAGCCGGTCTTGCCTCGGCTGGACGTTGCTCCCGCTTCACCTGTTGCGGGGCGGAGTCCGACCGTTTCGCCGCCGCATTAGCCTTAATATCCCGGAAGAATTGCTCCACTCGTTCGATCATCTCTGGCTCCATCACGCTCATATGGTTATTGACTGGCATGTCGACTCTGTCAAGAATCTTCATCAGTTCCTTGCTGCTCATATTCAGCGTTTTCGCATATTCGTACACTCTGATTTTATCTTTCTTGTCTTGTTGTTTGCTCAATATCCTTCACCTCCGAATGGTTCAGGTTCACATCGGTTTTGACGCTGCTCATCAGTGCGTCCGCGAACCCCTTGTCTGTCACCGCGATGACAACCCGTTCAGTCCTCCCGGTCGCCTGACCGAGGGTTGTTCTGTCGTACTCCCGACATAGCTGTATTTTGTAATATGTGCATTTGTCAGTAAATTTCTTGGCGGTATTGTGCGATGCGTCTCTGGCCAGGATCACGAGCCGAGCCTTGCCCTTCTGGATCGCTTGCAGCACACGGTCTTCCCCTCCGACCAGCTTGCCTGCCCGCTGCGCCATCCCCAGAATAGACAGGAATCTATTCGTCATCGTCGTCCCCGCCTGCTTCACGCAACGCATGATACTCATCCTCGAAGCGGATGAAGTCCTGGGCCAGCTGCTCGTAGATCTCGGCGCCAACGTTCACCTTGAGTGCACGGTCAAAGGCGCGGGATTTCTTGGCCAGCTGGAAGCACTTGACATCCCCGCACAGATAAGCGCCGCGCCCTGCCTTCTTGCCGGTCAGGTCGATCATGATCGTATCGTCGGGTGTACGAACGACGCGGATCAATTCTCTCTTGCTCTTCATCTGTTGACAAGCGACGCATTTGCGAAGAGGTACTTTGCGACGTTTCAAGACAATCCCTCCCTTAGGCCAACGTCAGTCCGTCAATCCAAGCTATAGGCATCCGTATCGTACAGATCGTCTGCCGATTCCGCTTTGGAGCGCGGACGTCCGAATTCCGATTCCGCCTGAGACTCGCTCTTGATATCGATCTTCCATCCAGTCAGCTTGGCAGCCAGTCTGGCGTTCTGACCCTTGATACCGATCGCCAGCGACAGCTGATGGTCCGGCACGATCACTCTGGCCACCTTCTCGTCCTCCAGCACGATCACTTCCAGCACCTGAGCCGGACTGAGCGCGTTGGACACGTACTCTTCCACATTCTCTGACCAGCGAACGATGTCGATCTTCTCGCCGCGCAGTTCACCAACGATCGTCTGAACGCGCATGCCCTTCGGGCCAACACAGGAGCCGACCGGATCCACCTCGTCATTGCGCGAGTAGACAGCGATCTTCGAGCGGAAGCCAGCTTCTCTCGCGACTGACTTGATCTCGACAACTCCCTCGTAGATCTCCGGCACTTCCAGCTCGAACAAGCGCTTCAGCAGACCAGGATGCGTACGGGAGAGCAGGATCTGAGGCCCCTTGGTTGTATTTTCCACTTTCGTGATATACGCTTTGATCCGTTCCCCTTGACGGAACTTCTCATTCGGCATGATCTCGTTCAGCGGCAGCACCGCCTCGACCTTGCCGAGGTCTACGTAGATGTTGCGGGTATCTTGCCGTTGCACGATGCCTGTGACGATATCCTCTTCCTTGTCGATAAATGCTTCATAGATAAGTCCGCGCTCAGCCTCGCGGATGCGCTGGGTGACGACCTGCTTGGCTGTCTGGGCGGCGATACGGCCGAAGTCAGCCGGCGTCACTTCGATCTCCACGATGTCGTTGAGCTGATAGTTGGCGTTAATCTCATGCGCCGCATCGAGTGAGATTTCCAGACGCGGATCGAGCACCTCATCGACCACGGTCTTGCGTGCGAATACCTTGATATCGCCCGTCTGTCTGTTAATATCGACCCGGACATTCTGGGCGGTGTTGAAGTTTCTCTTGTAGCTGGAGATCAGAGCTGCTTCGATCGCGTCGATCAGCACATCCTTCTTGATGCCTTTGTCTCGTTCAATCTCATTTAACGCTTCGATAAAATCGATGTTCATTGCCGTAAGTTCCTCCTTTCACGGTATCAAACAATATTACATTTCGATCGCCAATCTGGCTGATGCGATCTTCCGGGTCGGAATGACATGCATCTTCTTGCCAATATGTATGGTAAGTTCATGCTCGTTATAGCTTTGCAGCACGCCTTCGAATTCCTTGAGACCGTCCACTGGCTCGTAAGTCTTGACATAGACGTATTTGCCCACAGCCCGTTCATAATCGCGCTGGGTTTTGAGCGGACGCTCCGCGCCGGGTGACGACACCTCGAGGAAATAGGCATCCGGGATCGGATCCTTCTCATCCAGTTTCGCGCTTAAGTACTCGCTGATCCTGCCGCAATCATCGATGTCGATGCCGCCTTCCTTGTCTACGAACACGCGCAGGAAGCGGTTATTGCCTTCCTTCACAAACTCGATATCGACAATTTCAAATTCCGGATGTGCCTCCAGATATGGTTCCATAAGCTGTTCTACGATTTGCTTGATCGAGCCGCTCAACAATCGCTACCTCCCTTTAATGATCGATTTGAATTGATGCACACCATACATTCGCAAGACAGACGCATGACCACAGCGGTTACCGGCATCCCGAAAACATAGGCGCCAGATGCGTCATTGCTTGATACGGTCTTTTATAGGCAAAATGTAAAGAGTGGGTCGCCCCACTCTTCCAGCCGTAAGTATCGAAAAGTTAACAAGTGATATTATAGCACGATCATACAAAATTTTGCAAGCATCCGCTTCCCGCAGTGTGTGTCAAGCAATTGTGGGCAGAAATCTGAGATTGGTGAAATTCATGTTCCTGCTCCAATCTTGGTAGCGCTTCAATTTTCTTTTCTTCCACTATCGATGGCCTATTCCAGTTATCCGCGCAATCCTTTCAATGCCATGCCTAATGGACTGTTCTGTCTTGAGGTACGTAGTGTTCGCATCATGCCGTCAATCACGCCCGTCGTGACGTCTTTCGAC